>R25__coassemble_18_pt1 | contig 121956 bp, 110 predicted proteins | sample R25__metabat2_low_PE_027 | metagenome-assembled genome bin R25 | reverse complement strand
TAGCGGGTGGTTGTCTGTTTCGTGCGTCCCGCACTCAACTGGCTAAAGCCATTAAGAGAAGTTTTGACAGACGGTCAAAACGGTCAAACATTTGACACTCGCTTTAATAAACCGGCAAAAGACGGCGACAAATACACAGATGAAGGTGTTTATACAATAACAGCAACAAACAACTATACGAAGCAAACAACGACAAAAGTATTGTATGTAGGAGATAACCCTGTTTTAAAGGCTTATGTCACAAGTAATTTAACTCTTTCTGTTCCTGAAATAAATGAAATGATTAATAATGGTGCTTCCGTCAATAAAAACGGAGATATTGTTTACCGCCATACCTTACGAAACATATTATTGATTATTGCCGGAGTGGCAGTTATTTTGACAATTGCTCTGCTGATTGTCAAAATATTTAAGAATAAAAAATCGAATAGCGCACAATTATATAACCATTGATGAAAGCCAAAAGGTGATTGATATGAAAAAAGCAATTACTGTTTTTCTTATTTTAGCATTAATTCTTTTAACAGCTTGCGGAGTTAACAATAAGAACACCTCTGCAGAAAATTTGCAGTCTCAATCATTTATAAATGCAGAAATAAAAAATCTTGAATTTTCCGGACTTGATGACCCAGATTTAGTAACATATTATGATGATACTGTCTATTCACAATTAGTCACCGATCTTGACAGCGCAGCATATTTTGTTGAAAATGTCGAGTCAAAATATATTTCAAAAGAGTATATTGAGGAAAAACTATATAATTCAATAGAAAATATTTATTTCGGCTATAACCTATCGGAGCTTGAGGCACAATTTGAAGGAACAAAATATGTGTTCACACTTGACAATGATGGTCAAACAACCGTAAAAGCATTTGAAGGTTATGATGACTCGTTTGAAAAGTCAATCATTAAAAATGTTGCAATCGGTTCCGGAGTTATACTTACTTGTGTAACAGTTTCGCTTGTTACAGGCGGTACCGCACCTGCCATAAGTATGATTTTTGCAGCATCCGCAAAAACCGCAACCACATTTGCTATGTCAGGTTCCGTCATAAGCGGTGTGTCCGCCGGTGTTATCACCGGAATCAAGACAAAAGACTTTGATAAAGCAATAACATCAGCTGCCTCAAAAGCCAGTGAAGGATTTAAGTGGGGCGCTATTACCGGTGCCATTTCAGGAGGTGCAAGCAAAGCTATTGCTCTTAAAGGCACAACACTTAATGGCTTGACCATGAATGAAGCTGCCGCAATACAAAAAGAATCCGGTTATCCCCTTGATGTAATCAAAGAATTTAAAAATATGGAGCAATATAATATCTGTAAATCTGCCGGTTTGAAGTCTCAAATTGTGAACGGAAAAACCGCTTTAATCCGTGAGATAGACACTTCTTATGTAGATGAGATGGGCAGAACCAATCTAGAACGAATGAAGCAAGGTTTGGCTGCTATAGACCCTAATACAGGTGTTTCATATGAATTACATCATATTGGTCAGCATAATGACTCTACACTTGCAATTCTTACAAAAGCAGAGCATATGCAAGGTGGAAATAATAAAATTTGGCATGAGTTAAAACCATCTGAAATAGATAGAGATGTTTTCAAGTTTGTAAAAGAAGATTTTTGGAAATCAATTGCCAATACTTTAGGAGCATAAAGAATGATGAATAGTATCGTTGAATATATGAAATCTTTAGACAATTTTGTATTTATCGGTTCTGTAGATGAGAACACTATATTGTCAGCCGAAAATAAATTAGGTCTGAAATTTGCTGATGATTATCGCAAATATGTTAAGGTGTTCGGGGTAGCATCAATTTCTTCTCATGAATTAACAGGTGTCTGTTCGTTTCATCGTCTGAATGTCGTTGATGTTACAGAAGCACAGCGAGAATTTTGCCGCAATATTCCTGATAACTTATATGTAATAGAGGAACTACATCTTGATTCCATTGTTATTTGGCAATCTGAAACCGGTGAAATATATGAAACTATAGGAACAAATTCTCCGATTAAAATTTTCGATTCACTGATGGATTATTTAGAGAAATACTAATAAAAACATAATCGGCGGGGATATTTCCCCGCCGTGAAACTTTTTGTATTGATTTTGTTTTATTCCGGAAATTCTTTTTTGAGGGCTTTTTCGGTCATAACGATTGAGGCGCAAACAAGGATGCCCTGAATTGACAGAAGAAGCCCGCTTAATAAAACGAGTGTATTCTCGGATGAATTGAGGAAAAACGCCTGTACGATTACGGTGAGCGGGATTGTTACCGCCCCGAGTTTTTCCCAGAGCCTGCCGATACAGTTATGGGCAAAACGCCATGTTTCCTCATTTTTCATTGAGCGGCGCGTGCGGTAACCCAAAACTCTGTTGATTTTTTTCGGGCAACGCTTGTGCATAAGAAGCCCGCATACAAGAAAAAGTGCCGGCACAAGAAGATTGCAACCGAACAAATAATATTTAAACCAAGACATATCAAAGCCCTTTCGCTTTAAATGTATTATTTCAGGCAGGCTGTAATCGCTTCTTTATAAGTTGTATAAGGGTCGTGCGGCTCGCCTAAAAAGGTTTTTTCTATTATACCGTTTTTAATAATGAGTGTGTATGGAATACCGTTTGTAGGGTAGAGACTGCCTACACTGCCGTTTTCATCATAAGCGACGCCGAAGGTGTAGCCGTTGTCGTTTATAAAAGAGTCAACGGTTGCCTTGTCTTCCCTGCAGTTGACGGCTATGATTTCAACGCCTTGTATATGTTCATTTTCAAGCTTTTCAAAAGCGGGCATCTCGTCTCGGCACGGCGGGCACCAGGTAGCCCAGAAATTGACTAGAACCACCTTGTCTTTATTTTTTGAAAGATTAAAGGTTGTGCCGTCATTGAGTTCCGCCGTAAAATCAGGCGCTTTCGAGCCCTCGGTCAAAGCCTCACCGGATCCGCCTGCCTTTTCTACGCGAGGCAGAAACACAAAAAGACCGACGGCGACAGCAGCGCAGATAACAATAATAATTACTTTTTTCATCAGAGTTTCTCCGTTAATCAGAACACATCGGATTCAATATAATCCACCCCAAGCGATTTGCAGTACGCGAGTGAAACGGGGTCGTTCGCTGTCCACACTCCGACTTCAAGCCCTCTTGAATGGAACTGTTCGATCATTTCTTCTGTGATAACATTATAATCGCAGTCAATTGAAAAGCCGTAATCGAAGCATCTTTCATAGCCTTTATCGCCGGAGCCGTAGGTGAGCATTATGCGCAGGTCGGGGAAAAGCTCATGTGCTCTTATAAGATTGTCAAAATTGAAGGATTGCAGAATACATTTGTCAAGGCTGTAAACCTCAGCCGCCATATCAAAAATCTCTTTGACCTGCTCCTCGTTGAAATCGCCTTTGAGTTCTATGAAGCATATCATATTGTTCTCTTTCATAATTTCAAGGTAGCGCTTATAGGTGCAAAGGTAAACATCCTGCAAGGTTTTATACTGTTTGAGCGGCTGAGCGGTAAGCTCCGCGAAAGTATGATCGGCAACCTCAAGCTCAGTGCCGTCCTTGAGAACAACGCTGCTGTTGTGGTTGGTTACATAAACGCCGTCGGAAGTGACGCGGATATCGGTTTCCGCTCCGCCGGAGCCGTGCTGTGCCGCACCTTTGAACGCAAGTTCAGTGTTCTGATAATACTTTGATGAATAACCTCTGTGAGCTATCATACATATTTCCATTTGCTCTCCTCCTCCGAACAATCCGCCGACAGCGGTGAAAATTGAAATAATAAATGCCGTAAGCATTTTAAAAAACAAAGCTGCTGTCAAAATGATACCCCCGGTTCATATTATTTTGTATCGGAATTATATCATAAACAAGGCTTTTTTTCAACGGTGATAACACTTGATTTGAAATTTTTTTATTTTTTTCATAAAATGTGGTATAAATATTTGACAAACACAATATTTTGTGGTAAAGTATTGTAGACAATTATAAATTGTATAATTTTAGGAGGAACAAAATTATGTCATTCAATTCTATTATCGTGCTCATTGACCATTTCACCGGCTTTATGCAGATGATCAGCTCTCACCTCGACGATTTCAATTTCCTTGATATCCCCGGCACTATCAGTCAGATTTCTGAATTCTTCCAGACCGCGTTCAACTTCCCCGTATAATCTTCAGCACTTTAGCCGCTCTCCGAACGGAGGGCGGTTTTCTTTTCTCAACCCTGCGCAAAATTATACTGACATTACAGATTTTGTATAATTTGTAATGATTTATTAATTTTTTCTTAAAGGAATTTGCTATTGTTTGACATTTTAACTTTGCGGTAATACAATAATATCGCAAGTGAAATTGCAAATAATTTACGGAGGAAATAATAATGGATATTAATGCAATCGTAAATCAGGCACTCGAATTTGCCAAGAATCTTACAGGCTTTCTCGGCGAATTCAAAGCTTCGGGAATCCTTGACCAGGTTAAGGCTTTTCTTGCAAGCATCGACCTTTCGGCTATTACAGGTCTTCTCAACAGCATCACAGGTATTTTCGGCCAGTAATTCAACTCAGATAAATACCGGCAGCGGGTTTCGCTCAAAGCGAAGCCCGCTGTTTTTTCATTATTATATACGCAAAAAACTCCCCGACCTCATAAGAGACCGGGGAGTTTTCACAGTGCTGTGTCAGATAAGCCTTCGCGAAAAATTATTTCTTTTCGGCGATAGCTGCCTGTGCCGCCGCAAGGCGGGCGATGGGAACGCGGAAAGGTGAGCAGGAAACATAGTCAAGGCCGATGTTGTGGCAGAACTCAACCGAAGTCGGATCGCCGCCGTGCTCGCCGCAGATACCGCAGTGAAGTTTGGGATTAACGGGTTTGCCGAGATCAAGAGCCATCTTCATAAGTTTGCCTACGCCTGTCTGGTCAAGTTTCGCAAACGGATCGCTCTCGAAAATCTTGGTGTCATAGTAAGCGTCAAGGAATTTGCCCGCGTCATCACGGCTGAAGCCGAATGTCATCTGGGTAAGGTCGTTTGTGCCGAAGCAGAAGAAATCAGCCTCTGTTGCGATTTCGTCAGCGGTAAGGGCCGCTCTGGGAATCTCAATCATTGTGCCTACTTCATACTCAAGGTTTACGCCTGCCGCCGCGATTTCGGCATCTGCGGTGTCAACAACAACCTTCTTTACGAATTTGAGCTCTTTGATTTCGCAAACAAGCGGAATCATAATTTCGGGTTTAACGGTCCAGTCAGGATGCGCCTTCTGAACATTGATTGCCGCGCGGATAACCGCCTTTGTCTGCATAGCGGCGATTTCGGGATATGTAACCGCAAGACGGCAGCCGCGGTGACCCATCATGGGGTTGAACTCGTGAAGACCCGCGATAAGGTTCTTGATGTATTCAACGCTCTTGCCCTGCGCTTTTGCAAGCAGTTCGATGTCGGCTTCTTCAGTGGGAACGAACTCATGAAGAGGAGGATCAAGGAATCTGATTGTAACGGGGCAGCCTTCAAGCGCTTCATAGAGAGCCTCAAAGTCACCCTGCTGATAGGGAAGAATCTTCTCAAGAGCGGCTTCTCTTTCTTCAACTGTGTCTGCGCAGATCATCTCACGGAACGCGGCGATTCTGTCAGCCTCGAAGAACATATGCTCTGTACGGCAAAGGCCGATGCCTTCCGCGCCGAGTTCACGGGCTTTTTTAGCATCCGCGGGAGTGTCGGCGTTTGTGCGAACCTTAAGTTTTCTGTATTTGTCGGCAAGAGCCATAATTCTGCCGAATGTGCCTGCTATCTGAGCGTCAACAGTGGGGATGATGCCCTCATAGATGTTACCGGTTGAACCGTCGATTGAAATATAGTCGCCCTCGTTGAAGGTTTTGCCCGCGAGAGTGAACTTCTTGTTTTCTTCATCCATAGCGATGTCGCCGCAACCGGAAACACAGCAGGTACCCATACCGCGGGCAACAACAGCCGCGTGAGAGGTCATACCGCCGCGAACGGTAAGAATGCCCTGAGAAGCCTTCATACCTGTGATGTCTTCGGGAGAGGTTTCAAGGCGGACAAGGATAACTTTTTCGCCTTTCGCGTTCCATTCAGCTGCGTCTTCAGCGGTGAAAACTACTTTACCGCAGGCCGCGCCGGGTGAAGCGCCGAGGCCTTTGCCGAGAGGAGTGGCTTCTTTGAGAGCTTTTGCATCAAACTGAGGATGAAGAAGAGTGTCAAGGTTTCTGGGGTCTATCATCATAACGGCTTCTTCTTCTGTCTTGTGACCTTCATCTATAAGGTCGCAGGCAATCTGAAGAGCGGCGGGCGCTGTTCTCTTGCCGTTACGGCACTGAAGCATATAGAGCTTTTTGTTCTCAACGGTGAACTCCATATCCTGCATATCGTGATAGTGGTTTTCAAGGATTTCGCAAACCTTGATAAATTCAGCGTATGCCTCGGGGAACTCCTCTTCCATCTGAGCGATGGGCATCGGAGTGCGAACGCCGGCAACAACATCTTCGCCCTGAGCGTTGATAAGGAACTCGCCCATAAGCTTCTTTTCGCCTGTCGCAGGGTCTCTTGTAAAGGCAACGCCGGTACCGGACTGGTTGTTGAGGTTGCCGAATACCATAGGCATTACGTTAACGGCAGTGCCCCATGAATAGGGAATGTCGTTGTCTCTTCTGTAAACATTTGCGCGGGGGTTGTCCCATGAACGGAAAACAGCTTCAATAGCAAGCTTGAGCTGTTCAACGGGGTCTGAGGGGAAATCCTGACCGAGCTGATTCTTGTATTCAGCCTTGAACTGAGTAGCAAGCTCTTTAAGGTCTGCCGCGTTAAGTTCAACATCGAATTTAACGCCTTTTTTCTCTTTCATCTCATCGATGAGCTTTTCAAAATATTTCTTGCCGACTTCCATAACAACGTCGGAGAACATCTGAATAAATCTTCTGTATGAGTCATAAACGAAACGCTCAAAAGCGGGATCGGGGTTGCCTGCTATCATAGCGGCAACAACTTCGTCGTTAAGGCCGAGGTTGAGGATTGTGTCCATCATACCGGGCATTGAAGCGCGCGCGCCCGAACGAACCGAAACAAGCAGAGGATTGGTTTTTGAACCGAACTCCTTGCCGTTCTTTTCTTCCATCTTCTTAACGCCTTCCATAGCCTGAGCCATGATTTCGTCGTTAATCTTTCTGCCGTCTTCATAATACTGCGTGCAAGCCTCTGTGGTGATTGTGAAACCATAGGGAACGGGAAGACCGATTTCGGTCATCTCGGCAAGGTTGGCGCCTTTGCCGCCGAGAAGGTTGCGCATTGACATATTGCCTTCATCGAACATATAGACCCATTTGTTTGCCATATTTTTACCTCCAAAATAAAAATACAAATTTGTTTCGCGGACTGAGCGGAATAGCCCACGCTTTTGTTATTATATCAAATAATAATATTAAAATCTATATAATTTCCCAAAAAATATTATTAAAATTACACTACTTGAATGATAAATATTTTAGTTATTTTACATAAAACAACGACGGCTCACTCACGGATACCGTTTTGCCGGGTATTTTGCGGAGCTCACCTGTGAAGAGCAACGGTAAACCTGCTGCCCCTGCCCTGTTCGCTGTCAAGCAGAATCTCGGCATTGACCGCGGCGGCGATTTTGCTTACAAGCGCCAGCCCCAAGCCGTTGCCCTGCTGCTCACCGGAATTTTTGCCGCAGTAGAATTTCTCAAACACTCTGCCTTTATCTTCATCGCATATTCCGCAGCCGTTATCTTCTATCGATACAAAGATTTTCTCGCCGTCATCTTTAAGTTCAACCGCAACTTTTCCGCCTTCCGGGGTGAATTTAAGGGCGTTGCCTATAAGGTTGAGCCAGATATGTTCCAGCAGCTCGCTGTCGGAGGTTATAAGGCATTCGTCGGGAATATCACACTCTATACGAATATTTTTCTCATCCCACACACTCTCTGTGGAAATAATGGCAAGCCTTAACTGCTCACTTAAATCAAACTCTTTTTTTTCGGGAAAAATTTTTTGATTTTCAAGCTTGTTAAGCCTGAGAACATCGCTGACCAGCGCTGAAAGGCGCCGCACCCCCTCAATGGTTGATTGAAGGTAATCTCTGCGTGTTTCAGCATCTAAATTGTCATCAAGCATTGCCGCGCAGTTGCTTTCGATAATTGCGAGCGGTGTTTTTATCTCATGGGAAACATTTGCTATGAAATCCGTTTTCAATGTCTCATTGCTTCTGAGTTCCTCAAGCATCACATTGAACTCGTCAATTACAATATCGAGCTCGTTTTTTCGTTTTTTACACTCATTGACCGGTATGTTTATGTTGAACTCACCGCGCTTGACCTTCTCGGTGGCTTCAAGGATTTTTTCCATAGGTCTGCCGAGAAAAAAACGCCTTGCGACAATGTAAAACCCGGTAAAAACAAGAGCAAGAATCATTATGTTCAACAGTGCGGGTCCTATTGGAAGTTTGCCGCTGTCGGTAACCTCGATTACGCCGGATTTAAAAATAAGCAAAACATCTATAGCAACAGCGGTAAACATAAAGATAAAGAACAGGAGGTAGCCCCACATTCCGAACCAGCTTAAGCTGAGGTTCAGTTCGCGCCGGATTATTCTTTTTTTGTTTTTCGCTCCTGAATTTTTCATTTTATAACCGCCTTATAGCCGAGCCCGTGAACCGTTTCTATAGTGAAGTCATCACAATCCGCGAATTTCTCGCGCAATTTGGTTATATATACATCCACCACTCTCGGATTTGTCGAAAATTTGTCATCCCAAATCTCATTGACAAGCTGTGAACGCGTGAAAATCTTTTTGGGATATGAAAGCATTTTGAAAATTATGTCAAACTCTCTTGCCGTAAGGCGAACATCCGCGCCGTTAACCGCGACGCTTTTTTCATCGCGCCTGAGTACCGTACCGCCCACCGTAAGAGTGTTGCTGGCTAAAATATTGGCTCTTCTGAGCAGGGCGCCGACTTTCAGCCTGAGTTCCTCAAGGCTGAAGGGTTTTGTGAGATAATCGTCAACGCCTATTCCGTAAGCCTTTTTCTTTGATGAAATATCTTCAAGCGCGCTTATAAAAAGTATGGGAATATTCTCATTATAGTTGCGTATGCTCTTCGCGAAATCAAAGCCGTCGATTCCCGGCATCATAATATCCGAAACAATCAGATCGAAATCATTGCCGTAGATAATATTATATGCCTCTGTTGAATCAAGACAGCGCACGGTTTTATAGCCGCTTCTGTTGAGATAGTCGCAGATTGTTTTGTTAAGCTGAGCGTTATCCTCAAGAACAAGAATTTTAAACATGGCAAAGCACCCCGGATAATATAGTAATTTGACAGCAGTTCAAAACGGCAGGCTGCGTCAACCCTGTTTTGTCCTTTTTAAAAACAGTTTGGTTTATCGACGCAAATGTTGACAAAATATTAAATTTAACAAAAAACGGAGCATTGAATGCTCCGCGTGCTGTCAGTTTTTATTTTTCTTCAACATAGTTTGTAAATTCAACTTTAACAATTTTAAGGTCTCTTCTGAGGCTGAAGCGGCAGTTGACGGTATCTCCCTCTTTGTAATTTGCGTCTTTAACCGCGGCAAGAATATAGCCCTGAGAAACAGTTTCGCCTTTGGAGTCATAAGCTTTGTAGCTTATTCTGAAATCCTTGTCGCTGTGCGAAAGACCTTTGAGCGTAACCTTGGCAAGGCCTTCTATTTTGCCTATACCGTAATCTTCAAGCACAACATTGTCGATTGTTGCGTAAGATTTGCCGTAAACATAATAATCGGCAACAACAAAATCAACATTGCCTATTTTCGTTGTTTGCATTTTACCGTCGTTTTCATCATAAGCCTTTTCAACGCTGCCGCTGACAACCTGAGTCTGCGCCGGCTGTGAAGGAAGCTTTGCCCCGCACGAGCAGAGAAGCGAACAAAGAGCGGAAACAGTGAGAATTACGGCAATTAATCTTTTCATAATATAATTATTTCCTTTCAATCGGATATTGTTTATTTTAGCACGGGTTTTAACTAAATGCAACCATTAATGTCAGTCGGAATCCCAACTGTATTTTGTCAGGCTTCCCCGGGTGAGCAAATCGGGAAAATCCCATTGGCGAAGCACCTCATAAACGCCGATTGCGACTGAGTTGGACAGATTGAGCGAACGGGCGTCAGGACGGTTAATCATAGGGATACGCACACAGCTTTCGGGGTTATTAAACAGCAGTTTTTCGGGCAGACCCGCTGTTTCTTTGCCGAAAACAAGGTAGGCTCCGTCGGGGTAATTCACATCGCTGTAAATACGGCGCGCCTTGGTGCTGAAATAAAAGAACGCTCCGTCGCTGTTTTTATCAAAAAAATCGTTCAGACTGTCATAATATGTTATATCAAGCAGGTGCCAGTAATCAAGACCCGCCCGTTTAAGCTTCGCGTCATCAACGCGAAAACCCATGGGCTCAACAAGATGAAGCCTTGCCCCCGTAAGGGCGCAGGTTCTTGCAATATTGCCCGTGTTCTGCGGAATCTGGGGTTCCACGAGTACAATATTAAGTGATGGCATTTTTGCTCCTCAGCCGTTAAATTTGTTCATAGCGCCGTCAACATCGCCCGCGACCATGAGTTCAAGAGCTTCAATGCCCTTTTCACACGCTTCTTTAAGAAGCTTCGCGTCATCGGCAGTGAATTTTGAAAGCACCCAATCGGCAAGATTCCATTCGGGGCCGGGCTTTTCGCCTATGCCGATTTTTATGCGCGGGAACGTGTCGGCGTTTATCTGATAAATAATGCTTTTTATTCCGTTATGGCCGCCGTCTGTGCCTTTGCGGCGTATTCTGAGTTTGCCGCAGGGAAGAGAAATATCATCAAAAACAACAATAATATTCTCAGGTTTGATTTTGTAGAATGAGGCGGCCTCTCTTACAGACTGACCGCTGTTGTTCATATATGTTTGCGGCTTGATTACAAGGCAGCGTCTGCCGTTTAAAGTAACGCTCCCCGTAACGGCTTTAAACTGAATTCTGTTTATTTTGAAACCGTATTTTTCCGCAAGCATATCGGCAAAAATAAAACCTGTGTTATGCCGTGTGGTTTCGTACTCCCTGCCCGGGTTGCCGAGGCAAACAACAAGATATTCGGGCTGCCCGCCGGGATTTAAAGTGCGGCGTTTGAAAACAGTCATATAAACCTCTTATTTAAGCGAAACGGGCACGCTGTAATTAACGCAGTCGTCCGGATCAAAGTGCGCGCCGTATCTGATATTGACATCAAGAACATTCAGCATATCGCGGGCATCATCTGTACTCAACTCGTTGCTTTTATAAAGCACGGGAACGCAAAGAACATAACTGCCTTTTTTGGGGATTGTATAGACTCCGGTAGTACCCGTAAAAATATAAACGCCTTTTTCGCCGTTATCGGGGCATGTCACACTGAAAATGCTCAATTCGCTTATATCGGTGTTTTTTATTGTAAAATATGCCTGAAAACAAAGCCAGTTTTCAGGATGACTGACAAGATCCTGTGCGTCAGCTTCCGGCATTTCAAAACACTTTTTCAGGTAAGGTGCGCCGAACCCTTCGGTTGTTGCGTACTGGTCAACAGCTGTGTCAAAAAGGGTGAAATCGCTCATTTCGCAAACCGGTTCGCTTATCTCCTGTTTTTCGGCAGTTCGAATGCTTTTTTTGCCGACATAATAACCGAAATAAACGCCTGCCGCTATTGAGCAGGCAACCGCAAGCGAAATACATACTATTGTAATTATTTTTTTCCTGTTCAAAATATCACCTCTTTGTACTGATTTATTATGACATATAATAATCAAAAAAACAAGTAATACTAAAAAATTTACAATTATGTAAAATTTATAATCTTATTCCCACCGAGCCTGTATCAGCGCAAAGGTCAATAAAGGTCAAAAAGCGGAGAAAAAACGAGAAACTGCGAGAAATTACCGCTTTTTATGTAAAAATCGAGGCATGACGCCTGCAATTTGACCTTTATTGACCTTTGACAGAAAATTGTTCGGCGATGTATAATCCGGATAAAGGTCAAAGAAAGTCAAAGGCAAATTAAGTGAGGTGGTGATTTTATGAGCCTGAGCAATGAAATAGCCGACATACTTACGGGTATGCTCAGTAACGACGGATGCGCGGAAATTCAGCGCAATGAACTTGCGCAGAGTATCGGCTGTGTGCCGAGCCAGATTAACTATGTTATATCATCCCGTTTCACGCCGGAGCACGGTTATATAGTTGAAAGCCGCCGAGGCGGAGGAGGATATATAAAAATCACCCGCCTTAAAATAAACGCGCCGGATATGATAATGCACACCGTAAACTCGATAGGCGACAGACTTGACCGCAACAGCGCCCGGGCGTTTATTATCAACCTCGCCCAGCAGAACTTTATAAAAAAAGAGGCGGCGGAAATGATGCTTTGCGCTGTAAATGACGCCTCTCTGAGGCCGGCCGAGCCTGAAAAACGCGATGAAATCAGAGCTTCCGTTCTCAAGCAGATGCTTTTGACGGCGGCAAGAAAACACAAATAAACCTTCTCAAACGAAAGGATGATGAATTATTATGTTATGTCAGAACTGCGAAAAAAAAGAAGCCACCACACACATCAAGCAAATAATCAACGGTGAAATGAGTGAGACTTACCTTTGCTCGGAATGCGCAAAACTTCTCGGGGCAAACGATATGTTTTCCGATTTCAACCTCAATTTTTCGGAATTTTTCGGCAACTTTTTCGGCGATATGCTCCCCGCTCACACAAAAACTTCCGCACTGAAATGCCCGAGATGCGGCTGCACTTTTGACGATATAGTCAAAAGCGGAAAGGTAGGGTGTACGGAATGTTACACAACATTCTATGAAAAGCTTCTGCCGTCACTGCAGAGAATTCACGGCAAGCTTCAGCACACCGGCAAAATAAGCGCCTCAGCCGATTTCAGTGACGAAGAAAACGCACCCGACGAACCGGCTCAGGAAGCCGAGTCTTCAACCGGCAACGCCGAAAAAATCGCTTCCTTGAAAGCGGCTATGGATGAAGCGGTGAGTAAACAGGATTTTGAGGAAGCGGCGAAAATCCGCGATGAAATAAAAGAACTTGAGGGAGGCGAAAACAAATGAAATGGTATAACAAAAAAGGCGAACAGAACGATGTTGTTATCAGCACGCGCATACGCCTGTCACGCAACCTTAAAAACTACCCCTTCCCCTGCCGCCTTAACGCGCAGGCAAAAAAAGAAATCTGCGAGAAAGTCCGCGCGGCGCTTAATGACGGCAAAAACGGCGATTTCGGCTTTATTGATATGAGTATGCTCACAAAGCCACAGGCCATTTCACTTGCCGAAAGGCACCTGATAAGCCCCGAATTCACATCCTGCGCCGAAGGCAGCGCTCTTATGATAACAAAAGATGAATCCGTAAGCCTTATGCTCTGTGAAGAAGATCATATACGCCTTCAGGTTATCAAATCCGGGCTTGCGCTTGAAGACGCGTACAACGAGGCGAGCAAGATCGACACCGCTCTTGACGGAAGGCTGCATTTCGCGTTTGATGACAAATTGGGCTATCTTACGCAATATCCCACAAACCTCGGCACGGCAATGAAGGCCTCCATTATGATGCATCTGCCGGCGCTGACAAGAAGCGGTAAAATTCCGCGCATTGCCTCCACTGTTTCAAAATTGGGCCTTGTTCTCAGAGGGACTTACGGAGAGGGTTCAAAACCTCTCGGCGATATTTACCTGCTGAGCAACCAGATTACACTCGGCATAAGCGAGGAGGCGGCAATTACAAACCTTAAATCAATCGCGTCACACATTATTGAGCAGGAACGCTCATCAGCAAAAGAGCTTGCCGACACAATAGGCGAACAGGACAGAATCTTCCGCGCGCTCGGCCTGCTTAAATATGCAAGACTGCTTACAAGCAAGAACTTTATGGAACTTATCTCACTTGTGAGAATGGGTGCCGCGACCGGTGTGCTTGACATACCGATTGAAAAAATTGACGACCTGATTATCAATATGCAGCCCGCTACAATAAGCGCCGCAAACGCCGACGCGGAGGATGTTTCAAAGCGTGACAAGATAAGAGCCGAGGCTGTAAGAGAAGCATTTGAAGATGTGAGATAAAACGAACAAAAGCCATCCTCTCATACGGCGAACAAACCGTTTGAGAGGATTTTCATTTTATATTGAAACTATGGTTTTGACAATTTAAATATATTTTATATAAATTTTTATTGTATTTTTAATAATTTTTCAGTTTACAAATTCCGCTGTAAGTGATAATATTACTTTTGGCAATTTTTTATTTAATCTCACAGGAGGAATACTCAATGGCAAGAAAAAAGCAGACCATGGACGGCAACAACGCCGCCGCGTATGTAAGCTACGCGTTCACTGAAGTTGCCGGCATCTATCCCATTACCCCTTCAAGCCCCATGGCGGATTATGTTGACCAGTGGAGCGCGCAGGGCAAAAAGAATATTTTCGGCACAACCGTAAAGGTAGCTGAAATGCAGTCGGAGGCAGGCGCTTCCGGTACTGTTCACGGCTCACTCGCGGCAGGTGCGCTCACCACCACCTACACCGCTTCACAGGGCCTTCTTCTTATGATTCCCAACATGTATAAAATCGCGGGCGAACTTCTGCCCTGCGTTTTCCATGTTTCCGCAAGAACGGTTGCGTCACACGCTCTTAACATTTTCGGCGATCACTCGGATGTTTACGCCTGCCGTCAGACAGGTTTCGCAATGCTCGCCGAGACAAACCCCCAGGAAGTTATGGATCTGGGCGCGGTAGCCCACCTTGCTTCCATTGAAAGCAGAGTTCCCTTCATCAATTTCTTTGACGGTTTCAGAACCTCTCACGAAATTCAGAAGATTTCGCTCTGGGACTATGAGGATCTCAAAGAAATGTGCAATATGGACGCTGTCGAGGCGTTCCGTAAACGCGCCCTCAACCCCGAGCGCCCCGTTATGCGCGGCTCTCACGAAAACGGTGACATATTCTTCCAGCACCGCGAGGCCTGCAACAAATATTACGATGCGGTTCCCGCTATTGTTGAGAGTTATATGGACAAAGTCAACGCCAAACTCGGCACAGACTATAAACTTTTCAACTACTACGGCGCTCCCGACGCTGAGCGCGTCATTATAGCAATGGGTTCCATCTGCGATGTTGCGGAGGAAGTTATTGACTACCTCACCGCAAAAGGCGAAAAAGTCGGCCTTGTAAAAGTCCGCCTTTACCGTCCGTTCTCAGCGGAGAAACTTATTGAAGCAATTCCCGCAACAGCAAAGAAAATCGCTGTTCTTGACAGAACAAAAGAGCCCGGCTCGCTCGGCGAGCCCCTTTACCTCGATGTTGTCACCTCGCTTGCAAAAGCGGGCAAACTCATCCCCGTTATCGGCGGTCGTTACGGTCTCGGTTCAAAAGACACACCGCCTTCAAGCGTATTCGCGGTTTATGATGAGCTTAAAAAGGACGCTCCCAAGGCTCAGTTCACAATCGGCATCAATGACGATGTTACAAACCTTTCACTTGAGGAGGTTGCCGCCCCCAACACAGCGGCGGAAGGTACAATCGAGTGCAAATTCTGGGGTCTCGGCGGCGACGGCACAGTCGGCGCGAACAAAGACTCCATCAAGATTATCGGCGACCATACCGACAAATATGTTCAGGCATATTTCCAGTATGACTCAAAGAAAACGGGCGGCATTACAATAAGCCACCTCCGCTTCGGCGACAAGCCCATCAAGAGCCCCTATTATATCAACAAAGCAGACTTCGTTGCCTGCCATAACCCCTCCTATGTTGAAAAAGGCTTCAAGATGGTCAACGATGTCAAGCCCGGCGGCGTTTTCCTTATCAACTGCCAGTGGAGCCCCGAAGAGCTCGGCACAAAGCTCAATGCGGAAGCAAAGAGAATCATTGCCAAAAACAATATTCAGCTTTACACAATCAACGCCATTGACCTTGCCGCGCAGATAGGCCTCGGCAAGAGAACAAACACCGTTCTTCAGTCCGCTTTCTTCTCACTTGCAAATGTTCTTCCCAAAGAGGAAGCAATCGGCTACATGAAAGAGAAAGCCCAGAAGTTCATGAAGAAGGGCAAAGAAATCGTTGAAATGAACGAAAAGGCAATCGACGCAGGCGCAGACGCTCTTGTTAAGATTGATGTTCCCGCAGACTGGGCAAACGCGGTTGACGAAGCTGCTGCAGCAGTTGAAAACGGCCCCGCAAAACTTGTAAAACAGGTTAACAGCATTATGAACCCCGTAGGCAGCATGAACGGTGATTCACTCCCCGTTTCGGCGTTTATGGATCATGTTGACGGCACATTTGAGCAGGGCGCTTCCGCTTATGAAAAGCGCGGCGTCGCGGTTAACGTTCCCGCCTGGGACGCTTCCACCTGCGCGCAGTGCAACAAGTGTGCTTTCGTATGCCCGCACGCAACAATCCGCCCCTTCGCCCTCAACGATGAAGAGGCTGCCGCCGCTCCCGCACAGGCAACTCTCGCGGAAGGCAAAATCAAGGCAAAGGGCATGAAATACATTATGAGCGTTTCTCCCATGGATTGTATGGGATGCGGCGTATGTATCGGCGTATGCCCGACCAACTCGCTCAAGATGGTTCCCAGAGAAACTCAGGACAGCCAGCAGGAAGTTTTCGACTACATGGTAGCGAATGTTTCAGACAAGGGCATTGCCGGCACAGACGCCATAAGCAGCCAGTTCAGCAAGCCTCTGCTTGAGTTCTCAGGCTCCTGCGCAGGCTGTGCGGAAACCTCATACGCACGCCTTGTCACTCAGCTTTTCGGCGACAGAATGTATATTTCCAACGCTACAGGTTGTTCCTCAATCTGGGGCGGTCCCGCGGCAACATCACCCTACACAGTCAACAAAGCGGGTCACGGCCCCGCATGGGCAAACTCCCTGTTTGAAGACAACGCCGAGCACGGCTACGGCATGTATCTCGGTCAGAACGCAATCCGCAACAGCCTCATTGAAAAAACAAAGGCTCTGCTTGAGGTTTACTGCACAGACGAAATCAAAGCGGCCGCGAACGAATACCTTGCCACTCTTGACGACGGCAAAGCAAACGCGGCGGCAACAGCGGCTTATGTTGCCGCTCTCGAAGACGGCATAGTTGAAGGCTGCAACTGCCCCGGCTGCACTCTTGCGAGAGAAATCGTCGCAGAAAAAGAATACCTTGCGAAAAAGAGCATTTGGATCTTCGGCGGCGACGGCTGGGCTTATGACATCGGCTTCGGCGGCGTTGACCATGTTCTCGCTTCCGGCGAAGATGTAAACATTATGGTATTTGACACCGAGGTTTACTCCAACACCGGCGGTCAGGCATCCAAGGCCTCCAACATCGGTCAGGTCGCTCAGTTTGCCGCGGCAGGCAAATCCGTTGCAAAGAAGAGCCTTGCCGAAATTGCAATGAGCTACGGCTATGTTTATGTTGCGCAGATAGCCATGGGCGCCGACAACAACCAGACAATCAAAGCCATCACTGAGGCTGAGGCATATCACGGCCCGTCAATCATTATTGCGTACGCTCCCTGCGAGATGCACTCAATCAAGGGCGGCATGGTCAACTGCCAGGCAGAGATGAAGAAGGCTGTTGCCTGCGGATACTGGAACATGTTCCGCTACAACCCCGCTCTCAAGGCGGAGGGCAAGAACCCCTTCATCATTGACAGCAAAGAGGCAACAACAAGCTACCGCGACTTCATTATGAACGAGGCCCGTTACTCCTCACTCACACGCTCCTTCCCCGAGCGCGCTGAGGAACTCTTCACAAAGGCAGAGCAGACAGCCGTTGAAAGATACGACCACCTGTTGCGTCTCAAAGATCTCTATGCTCCCAAGGGCGAATAATAAAACCGTATAACAGTTTTACCCCGCTGTTTTCACAGCGGGGTTTTTGATTGTCAGATGTTGGATTATAGAGTTTGGATTACACCTCATCCGGTTTCGCGGGGCTCAACCACCTTCTCCTCAAGGAGAAGGCTGTGGCGGAACGCCGATTTTCGCTCACTGCGGTGCAGGTTTGAAAGAACGATTGCAGGGAACGCATACATGCGTTCCGATGAATTTGGGTTATATTATGTTTTTTGCGGTGTTGAATTTAAAAAAACGGAGCAACCGCAAAACGCAATTGCTCCGAACGGTTTATTGTTTTATATCATAAGCGCCGGGGTTGAAAAGATGAACAAAGAACCAGATAAGTTTGTCAAAAAAGCTGTTTTTGATTGTTACTTTTTCTTCATCCATTGTCTGATTGCCGTTTTTGTCGGTGACAACGACTGTAACGGTGTAACTGCTTATGCTGTCTTTAACGGTAAACGTGCTGTCTGTTCCCGCCTTTTTGCCGTCAATATACCACTGAACGCTGCCGCCCTCGGGAACATTCGCGGTGAAGGTCACGGATGTTTTGTAATTGTAGGTTTTCTGATTGTTTGCGGAATTGCCTTTGATTGCGTTTGTTTCGGGTAAATCGCTGATTGAGATTTTCGGGATGGTTTCTGTTTTCTTATACCCGCAAACTGTGCATGTAAGTGTTTTCACTCCGGTGATTTCTGTTGTGGCGGGTTTGATGACCGTTCCGCTGTTAAAGGTATGAACTGCTGTGTTGCCTTTTTCGCCGCAATCGCAGACCTTCCAATGGTTTATTCCGTCTTTTTGCCAGTCGGAACTGAACGAATGTATATGGATGTCTTCCGGTCCGGTTGAGTTATAGTGCCAGGTGGCAATTGCCAGTTCTTCACCAACAGCCCCGAATGAAATGTTTTCCAGATCGCTTTCACTTCCCGCATAATAAACATCTCTCAGTCTAGTGCAGCAGGAGAATGCATAATCGCCTATGCTTGTGACACTTCCGTCATTTGGAATAATGCTGTTATTACTTCCTAAAATGAGTTTACCTGTTGAGGTTTCGATAAGGCAGTTCCCCGACGAATGATAGCTGGCATTGTTCTTACCTACTGTTATGCTTGCAGGCCCGGTGCAACTGAATGCATTAGCCCCTATGCTCGTGACGCTGTCGGGAATGTTTATGCTTGTAAGCCCGGTGCAACCGGAGAATGCATAATCGCCTATGCTTGTGACACTTCCGTCATTTGGAATAATGCTGTTATTACTGCCTGAAATGAGTTTTCCTGTTGCGGTTTCAATAAGACAATTACCCTTCGAATGATATACAGTATTGTTCTTACCCACTGTTATGCTTGTAAGCCCTGCGCAATTCCAGAATGCACTATCCCCTATACTTGTAACACTGTTCGGTATTGTTACACTTGTAAGCCCGGTGCAATCGCTGAATGCATCAAAGTCTATGCTTGTGACACTGTCGGGAATTGTTACACTTGTAAGCCCGGTGCAATTGTTGAATGCACCACCATATATGCTTCTGACACTGTTCGGTATTGTTACACTTGTAAGCCCTGTGCAATCGCTGAATGCATCATAGCCTATGCTTGTGACACTGTCGGGAATTGTTACACTTGTAAGCCCTGTGCAACCGGAGAATGCATAATCATAAATGCCCGTGACGCTGTCTGGAATGTTTATGCTTGTAAGCCCGGTACAACCGCCGAATGCGCCGTTGCCTATACTTGTAACGCTGTTACCGATTGTTGCGCTTGTAAGTCCGGTGCAGTTGGAGAATGCAGAATCGCCTATGCTTGTAACACCACTGCCAATCACAGCGGATTTCATTGTGTTGTAATATGAACACCAAGGTGCCGATGTAATCCATCCATCGATTTCGGAATTATAGAAATCTGAATAATCCTCCATATTCCCCGTGCCTTTGATAGTGAGTGTTTGTGTGGTTTTGTCATAATTCCAAGTCAAATTTTCGCCGCAGGTGCCACTTATAGGTTCAATCGCAAAAACATAAAACCCGCCAACGGTCATCATGCTAACAACTGTCATCAATGATAATAATAATGGCACTATTCTTTTGGTTGATTTCATTCAACGCTCCTCCTAAAAAATAAAAAATGCGCAGCCGGCGGTGGATACTCATAAACCAGTAATTTCAAAACTAAATCAAATAATGTGATTGCGGGACTGTTAAACAGGGCTGGTTACGGTGAAACAGTTAAGCAATAATTGATTATTTGAGCAAGGTTACTTGCAGAATGGAGAAAACTATGGTTTATGTAACGAAATGCGAATACAGCATTAACAACGGCATGCTTGAAATGGAGGATGTTTCAGGAAACCATTATTCGATTGATGTTTATGCAGTAGAGGATGAATATGCGGACAATATGTATCAGCGCTCATCACTGGATTATCTGCTGTATAATGAGCCGGTGGAATATGTCAATTTGCTGCTCAGCGGTGAATTAAAGAACTATGTAAGGCAGAATTCGATAAATTTGGAAAACTGACAACGCATCGAACTATACAAATTGACACTTGATTGATTTTGCCCTGATCGCAACTTGTTTGTTGCGGTCAAGGCATTTTCGTTATCGGATGCGCCACTTTTGCATTTTGCCTTGAATGAAGGGCGAAAATATGGTATGATTTTATTATAAAAATCAAAGGAAAAGCGCTAATATGATAACTGCTGTTCAAAGAAAATCAATGTTGCCGATTTGCCTGCAAATAATACATAAAAGCTTTGTAACTGTTGCGGAGGATTTTAATCTGACAAAAGAAAGCTGTCCCGGGCATACTGCGTTTATGGCGTTTGAGAAGCTTCAGAATTCATTTGAATCGGGTAATCGGCTGTTTTTGTATTATTCGGGATCAATCCCGGTCGGATTTTTCTCATTGAAACAGATTGACGGTGAAACGTGGGAGCTGGATCACCTTGCCGTGCTTCCAGAATACCGTCACTGCGGAATCGGAAAAGAACTTTTGGATTATGCCGGGAAAACTGTTCATCAGCAAAACGGAAAACTGCTGAAAATCGGCATTATGGAAGAAAACGTACGGTTAAAACAGTGGTATTTGCAAAACAGATTTGTCCATACGGGCACAAAACGATTTGAACACTTGCCGTTCACCGTTGGATTTATGGAGAAGAAAATAGAGCTATGATTGACTTTGTTTCAAAAGAACCTATCGACAAGGGCTGGTCATGTGATCAAAAATACTGTGTAACAACGACGGATGGGACAAAGTATCTGTTGCGGATCACGCCGAAGGAAAAGGCCGCGTCCCGTCTAAACTGCTTTCGCATGCAGCAGGCAGTCGCAGCGCTTGGCGTGCCGATGTGTCAGCCGATTGAATGCGGAGAATGCGACGAGGGCGCCTATATCCTGCAAAGCTGGATCGACGGGAAAGATGCGGAAGAGGTTGTTCCGATGCTGTCGGGCATGAAGCAATATGCGTGTGGCTTGGAATCGGGAAAAATACTTAGAACAATTCACCAAATACCAGCGCCCCCGGAACAACTGGATTGGGAAAGGCGTTTCAATGCCAAAATCGACAGAAAAATCGAGATGTATGCTACGTGCAAGATCAAATTCGAAGGTGACGCTGCAATCCTACAATACCTTGAGAACAATCGCAATCTACTCGAAAACCGCCCGCAGTGTTTTCAGCACGGGGATTATCATATCGGCAATATGATGATTGATGGAGAAGGTGCGTTACAGATCATCGATTTCGACCGTTTTGATTTCGGTGACCCGTGGGAGGAATTCAACCGCATTGTCTGGTGTGCACAATCTTCGCCCTCGTTTGCCTCAGGGATGATTGATGGATATTTTGAAAACAGTGTTCCCCCAGAATTCTGGAGTCTGCTCGCACTGTATATATGCAGCAATACACTTTCATCCCTGCCGTGGGCTATTCCGTTTGGGAAAAAAGAAATTGATACTATGCTGAATCAAGCAAAGGATATAATGGATTGGTATGACAATTTGCAAACTGTTGTGCCAAAATGGTATAAGGCGTTATGAGACTGAATGTTAAGGGTGTTAAATAATGAATTTGCTATTTCGTATCAACAGAGCCAAAACACAGCTTTATTGCAGAAAAAAGTTGATTTCATCAAAAGAAGAATATGCAATATTTTTGAAGAAATGTGCCGATGAATATAAATCGCAGGTATTAATCGTTACGGATAATACAGTTAAATGTAAAATAAAAATGAGTGAGTTGTTTTGTGTTATTCCGAAGCACCGAGATTTAGGCAAAAAATACGGTTTTCCTTATTCACCCGATTTGTCAGATAAAGAGAATGTCTTGGCGATTATGAATTATCTGACAGCGCACACTTATTACTGCGGCGCAACAAGAAATACCCTGCCGGATGACGGTGCTGAAATACTGGAAAACGCTTTTGATTTGCCTTTTGATAAGGCTCTGAATTGCAGATCAAAAGCCATCGCATTAACAGATATTCTTAATTCATACGGAATCAAAGCACTGCCGATTTGCGCAGTGTCGGATGATAAAGGTTGTCATTTTCTTGTGAATGTTTGGCTGAAGGAAGAAAACAGATTTATCTCTTTTGATCCTTCGTTCAACTGCTTTTTCACAGATGAAACGGGTAGAGAATTGTCGGTTTATGAACTCAGGGACAGGATTATCGAAAACGAAACCGTAACGATAAACGGCTATTCTTTTCTCGGAACAGACGATTTCAAAGACTATTATTATTCTGCTTTTATCTGTGATTTAATGGCAAATTTATCAACATGGAAGACAAATTTACGCGGCAAAAAGGAACTGTCTAAAGTTTGCGGTGTTGATTTTGATGCAAAAGTTCCAGAAACACTGAATTGTTGAGTTTGAGGACGATCACATTTTTTTAAAAACGATAAGACAAGTATTATATGTAAGGGGTCCATTATATGAATAGATCTGACAACAACAGAATGATTAGGGCATTAGCATTTGAAAAAGCCGTATTAGAAATTTTAAAAAAAGACAACCCATCTCTTAATGAAAATTATATTGAAAAACATAATGAGTACCGTTTGAGCAGTTTTCAATATGATGCTGTTTCTTTTGGTTCACTAAATTTGCAATCATTTGAGATGGAAACTATTTTTGCAGAAAAAATTGTTATTGAGATAAAGGCCGGTACCCCAAGTATAGATGTTTTCTCACGTTTTTATGAATGTGTTGAAAATTATTGTGATGCAATCGTATTCTTTTTAGCAGGAAAAAAGCCAAAAGGTATTGAGGAAAAGATTAGAAGCAGTGCAAAATGCAGAGTTTATTTTATAGATGCTGAACAACTTAAAAGAAATAAAACTATTAATGCAATTCTTAAGAAGTTTGATGAGTACATAGTTAGCGACGACAATATTCTTATCGAGGACAATTATTCGCTGCTGTACAGCATTAAGAACAATCTTGCCTTTGCTATAGGTGCTGGTTGTTCAAGAGATTCTCACATAAGTGACTGGAAAACACTTAGCAAAGCTCTGGGATATGAATTGCTTTATACTATCGTTAATACAAAGGAATCAAATTATAAAAATAAACTGATAACAGATGCACTAACCGATAGTCTGTTTGAACGCTTCGACAACTCTTCTGCATTGGATGCAATTTATAATAGTTATAAATCATCAACACCTTTTGATCGATGTGATTATTGGCTCTCAATAAAAAATGTTTTATATATGTCATATGATAGTCCTCATGACGCAAAGAAACCATTAATGAACGCTATTGCATCATGCATTAATAGAAGGAATGTTGAGACAGTTATCAACTATAATTTTGATTCTGTCTTAGAGCAAAATATGAAAGAAAATTACAAATCCAATGAAGAGGAGGTTTTAAACAGCAAAACAGTTATAAATGGATGTATAGTAAATCATGTTCATGGTTATATCCCTTATGACTATAACGGAAAGACAATTGTAAGTAATTTCATTTTTACTGATAAAGAGTATTATGATAATATGATGAATCCAACAAGTTTTACAAATACTACTCAAAAAGAAATATTACAAAGAAAAAACGTAATTTTTGTTGGTGTTTCATTTACTGATTCAAATATGAAAGAAATTTTACGGGAACGTGTTTCGGTTGGTTATTCAAATAATATATTTGCCTTTTTAAAACTTCCAGATTTTAGATTTGAGGGGACAAACAATAAATTGATTGAAAACAAATACAAATTAGTTTATGAACGCTATTTCGATTCTTTAGGAGTTAAGGTGTTGTGGGTACATAGTTTTGAAGAAATACCTGAAAAAATCGAAAAGATTTAATAGTATACACAAAATGAAAAAATTATGAAGCACGAAGCGCTTTTACACATTACTGGATTACTCAACAACGAACTGCATATTATTCCACTGCTTTTCGGTTCTCTATGCTGATGTATTAAAGAATGAGATATATGAATCATTTTGATTGGCAGGATTATAGGTGCGAGCATGCCGCTCTTGTGGATTCCTGGCTTGATGCGGACACCGTCCGCATGACCGGAATGGACGAGGGTTTTGACGCATTTCATCAATACTGGAAAAATGAATCAAGCCCGGAGCGCGGAGAATTCTTTTGGAGCAAACTTGTATCTGAAAATGGGCATCCGTTCGCGGTCATTTCCTACGGGTATTGTGACGGCACAGTAACGATCATGGAAATCGTTGTTGATCCAGCAGTACGCGGACAGGGCAAAGGCGCTGCCGTTATAAGTGAATTCTTAAACAATGCCGCTGTTTGGATCGCGCAGCCGATCACTGTATTCAACAGTGGAACGGAATCATGAAAACAGGGGTTCGTTATTGTGGACTGTTTATTGATAACAAAATGGTTGCCCGTGCTTGTATTGAAATACTGACGGACCGTTATTGGGAAATCTCCGACGTGCGCGTGGCAAAGGATCACCGAAATCGGGGATACGCGACGACGATTTGCGGTTTCGTTGCAAACGAGATCATTAAAAGCGGCAGAATTCCGACAATACGAACCGAAAAAACAAACAACGCGATGCTGAAGGTGATCGAAAAGCTGCATTTTCATCCCTTTGACAATAAACCTCCAGATTCCTGTATTTGATACCATAAGCATATTCTGATATCTTGAAAGGAGCCCCGCCATGCCGACAAAAGTCAGATTGGAATGGACGTTTGATACGGTCGCGGCCGACTACGAGAAGCTGCGTCCCGGTTACGTTGACCAATTGTATCAAACGATTTTTGATTATATTTCCATCGATGAAAACAGCCGCGTGGTCGAGGTGGGAAGCGGCGGCGGACAGGCTACCTTGCCCATGTTAAAAACAGGGTGTTCCCTGACGGCGGTCGAATACGGCAGGCAATTTTCCGAATGTCTGAAAGAAAAATACCGGGCGTATCCGAAGTTTTCGGTCATCACGGATAAATTTGAAAACATCGCGTTCCCGGAGGGTGCGTTCAATTTGGTTTATTCCGCCTCTGCGTTTCATTGGATACCGGAAGAGATCGGATATAAAAAAGTTTACTCCATGCTGAAAACCGGCGGCGCCTTCGCGCGGTTTGCCAACCATCCGTACCGGAACAAAGGGAACCCGGCGCTGTCAGAAGAAATAGACGCTCTTTATGACGAATACTATTACACCTATTACAACAAAAAGCGGGAACCCCTGACCGAATATACCCAGGAACAGGCAAAAGCGCGCGCAGAGATTGCCGAACGGTACGGCTTTTCGGATATCCGATACGCGTTATTTCACCGCGAGCGTGTATTTTCCGCGAAGGAATACGCTTCGCTGCTGGGGACCTATTCGGACCATATTGCCATGGAAGAAACGGTCAGAACCCTGTTCTTTTCAAAAATCGAGGAAGCGATCAACAGGCACGGCAACATGATCACGATTTATGACACGATCGATCTGCAATTGGCGCGAAAAGAATAAAAACACGTTGAGGTAAACAGATATGCAAAACATATTCGATAACGAACAATTCTTTTCAGGGTATCAGGCGCTGCGCGGGCGGGAACAGAATTCCAACGACCTGATCATTGATCCCGCGATGGACGCGCTTCTGCCGGATCTGGTGGAAAAAACGGTTTTGGACCTCGGCTGCGGCGATGGGAAGCACTGCGCGGACTTTATTCTTCGCGGGGCAAAAAGCGTGGTGGGGCTCGATATCTCCGAAAAAATGCTGCAAATCGCGCAAGCCCAAAACGCGAACGACGCAATTCGCTATCTGAAAATGAGCATGACCGATATTGCGGAATTGCAAGAGGGTTTTGATTTTATCTATTCCAATATGGCGTTTCACTACATTGAAGATTTCGCCGCGTTCGCAAAAACGCTCTTCTCCGTTCTGGATCCCGGCGGCGTTTTGCTGTTCGCGCAGGAGCACCCGGTGATCACGGCGACGATAGACGGCAAGGGGCATTTTAACAAGTCTCTTTCCGGCAAGAAGCTGTCTTATACGTTTTCGGATTACGGCGTTCTCGGTAAGCGCGTCACCACCTGGTTCGTGGACGGCGTAGTCAAGTATCATCGCCGCATTTCGGATATCCTCAACGCGCTGACAGACGCAGGGTTTGTGATCGAACGGGTAGAAGAACCGCTCCCCGAAGAATGGGTAACGAAAAAGTATCCCGCGTATGCGGATGAACGGATAAAACCGACGTTTTTAATCGTGAAAGCGCGGAAAGAGGACAAATGATGTTGTACATAAAAGAGGCAAATTTTGAAGACGTGGAACAGGAATGGTTATTTGTCGCTGCGATGCCCGAGAACGAAAACGGTTTGACGAACAAATGGCACGGCATAACGCGCGATATATTTATATCCGAGGCCTTACCGGAAATGATCAACCACGCGAAAGGGATTGATCTGCCCGAGGGCTTTGTTCCCGATACGACTCTTTTTCTTTGGAATGATACGGAGATCGTCGGGCAATTCAGACTGCGTCATTATCTTCCGGCAACAAAGATACCGGGACATATCGGTTATTTCATCGCCAAGGAACACAGGGGAAAAGGTTTCGCCACGGAAGGGCTGCGCCTTACGCTGGAATACGGCGCAAGCATCATCCCGGAAGATGAGTATTATATGCGCCTGAATAAAGACAATCCGGCGTCACTGCGCGTGATGCTCAAAAACGGCGGAAGAATCGTCGGTGAAACGGAAGATAAGCTGATTGTAAAGATTCCGAAAAACAAAAAGAATTACGTTTGCAAAATTGCCTCTCTGCAAGAAATGGAAGAAAAATGGGATTATGAAATCAAGCTCCATCCCGGGCAAGAGAACTGGATCATTTGGAAAGCCGAGGCAATCAAAAATTATCAAACAGGCAGATCGATCCCGTATTACGGAATCTTTAACGGAACCATCATCTGCGAGGCAACCGCAGTGGTCGATCCGGGCGAGGTACAAAACAGCGAAGGAATGATAGACGGAAAAACAGCATATCTTTGCGCTTTTCGGACAATAAAAGAGTATCGGGGAAAAGGATATTTTTCAAGGCTACTACGCTTTATGCTGAACGATCTGAAACAGAAGGGATATACAAAAGCAGTTTTGGGCGTGGAACCCGGCGAAGAAAAGAACAAAGCAATGTATGCCCATTGGGGCTTTACCGAGTTCATCAAATCGGCAACTGAACAATATCCCGACGGAACGGTAATCGACGTAGAGTATTACAAAAAAGAGCTATGATGGAATTTCAAGGAATAAAACAAATCAACATAGATGCGCTTGGACTCAGCCAGATATATATCAGCCGGGAAAAATATGTGTCTGTGAAGAAATGGTTCCAGCCGGAGAATATGGACGCATTTCAGCCGGTGTCCGTTTACAATTTCGGAAATGGGTTTTATACGCTTACGGACGGCCATACGAGAACGCTTCTTGCGTACGAATATGGACTTTCTGCAGTACCGGCGGTTTATGACGATGATGATATCGTAACAGGCCCCATAGGGCAGAAACTTTATAAAGCGGATATCGAATGGTGCGCGAGATTCGGCTTGTCCCATATAAAGCTTCTTGAGAATCGTATCATTAGTAAAACACGATATGAACAGTTGTGGATAGAAAGATGCAACAGAAGCTACAACCTGATCATGGGAACCACAGAAAGCGACCGCGTAAAACTACAGGGGTTAAACCCGACACTGTTTCTGTACGGAGCCTCTGAGGATATGTCTGAACTGTATTTTGAAAACGCCTCAGGAGATCTGTTCGTATTAAGAGAGCATGTTTTATTACCTGAAGAAGATACAAAAAGCTGTTAATTAAAATCCGGTGAAAAGATGAAAGTTGAGTTTAGATATGCAATTGATTAAGCCCCAAAAACTGAATAAGGGTGATACCGTTGCATTGATCAGTCCTTCCTGGGGATGTGCCGGTGCACCTCGGGTTAAATGGAAATATAAGCTTGGATGTGAGAGGCTTGAAGAGATCGGCTTAAATGTTATTTCGGCACCGAACGCTTTAAGGGGAGAAACATTTTTACACCAAAATCCCGAAGCAAGGGCTTATGATGTTGTTTGGGCTTTCTCCAAGCCGGATGTCAAAGCCGTTATCTGCAATATAGGCGGCAATGATTCCGAACGGCTGCTCAAGTATATTGATCCTGAAGTTATAATTAATAATCCCAAGATTTTTTGCGGCTACTCGGATGCTATGAGTTTGCATCTGTATTTTAATCAATTAGGTCTTATGACATATTACGGAGATAATCTTTTAACCGCAATCGCCGAGCAAAGCGGTTGGCATTCATACAGTAAGGCAGCTTTTCTAAAGGCGTTTTTTGATGATTCGGTTATCGGAAAGATTTTACCGTCCGATGAAGTATCATACAGTGAAAACAATCATACCGATCGAACTTATGAAAAAAAGTATATAAAACATCCGGGATATAAAGTGATACAGGGAACAGGAACGGTTTGCGGAAAACTGATTGGCGGTCACGGCGGAATTGTTGAATACGGTAAAGATTCCTTAATAAAACTTACTGCCGATGATTTCAAAAACAGGATACTGTTTTTTGAAGACATTGAAAAAGTGTGTGATTATGAATATTTACACCAGTTTTTTCGGCAGTTGGGTCAAAAAGGATGGCTGCAATTATTAAACGGTATTATCATAGGTCAGATAAAAATCGGAGAAAACTTCAAAAAGCTTTCCGAGAGTGTTAAAAATGTAATCTCGGGAGAGTATAATTTAACCGATATGCCGGTTATTTACGGTCTGAACATCGGACATATTTCTCCGATTACAATTATTCCATATGGAGCAGAAGCAAGAATCAGCATTGATGATGATTATATTCGCTTTGAAATAACGGAAAGTATTGTTTGTTGAAATGAGGAATAAAATGAGCATAATCAGAGAAGCAAACATCAATGACATTGAAGCTTTGCACAGAATTTTTGAAGCACTTCATAAAATACATTTTGACGGCAGACCGGATATTTTTTCTGATGACAATCCATATACCGTGAAATTCATTAAAAGAGCGCTTAAAGACAAGAGCAAAAAAATAATTATCGCAGAAGAAAATACCGGAATCATCGGTTTATGTGCATTTTGTTTTAACGATAACGCATATCAGACGCGGAAAAAACAGATTTTTATTGACGATATTTATGTTATGCCCGAATATCGCAGAAAAGGCGTGGCAAAAGCGCTTTTCAATTATGTTAAATCGCTTGCCGAAAAAGAAAAGTATGAAAAAATCGATTTGACAGTATGGAGTTTTAATGAAGAAGCGTTAATCTTTTATAAATCACTTGGCTTTATGGAGCAAAGGAAAATAATGGAAATAACTGTGTTATAAAGTCTCGGCTTGAGGAGGCAAAATGAACGAAAAAGATAAAGAGTTTCTGCTCAAAACCTACGGTGAAGAATACGGTCCCGACGCGGGACCTTGGAACACCTCGGTAAGAAGCAAATATCTGGAATACAGAATTGCCGCATTTTTTGAAGAAAATTTTACTGTAAATGACGGCAATAATATTTGCAATATCGGTATCGGCGCCGGCAGTTGGGACAGATACCTTTCATATAATCTGAAAGGCGGAGCACTCACAAGCATTGATATTGATGAAGAATGCTGTAAACTGCTTGAATTGAAGCTGGAAAATGAGAATAATCCGAACTCTGTTGAGATTATCAATTCCGATGTTCTGTTAATTGAAGGCCTTGATAACAGCTTTGATATCGTTACTATGGTCGGCAGCACAAGACTTGAAAGCGGATTGTTTGAAAACATACTGCTTAAAGCAATAAAACTTTTAAAGCCCGGCGGATGTTTTTATTATCAGACTCTCGATAAGAATGAGGAAAGAGAGCGTTTTGAAAACATTTGCAAATTAAGCGGTATGAGAATTGAGAAATATCTGCTTGATACAAAATACGGCTTTAAGGCGCAAAATTATAAAGCGGTGAAGCAGAATGAGAATTATTAAATATGAAAACCAATACAGAGACGATACTATATTCATGGTTCTCGAAGCAAAGAATGCGCTTGGCAGAGTGCCGACATTAAATAATGATTTACTTGACCTTGACGGATATTACTTCAATAAAGGTGATATGTTCTGGATTGCCGTTGATGATAAGGAGAGGGTTATCGGTTGTGTCGGATGCAATCTGCTTTCCGACGGCGAAGCAGCACTGCACAGGTTATATGTAAAATACAATCTGAAGCGGCAGGGAATAGGAACAAAGTTATTAACAATTGCCGAAGATTTCGCAAGAGATAACGGAAGAAAAGCGATGAAAGTTCATCTTGGCGACAAAGTGACTTATTTTGAATCAAGACAGTTTTATTCCAAGCACGGATATGAAATAAGTCAAGAAAATAAAAACTTTAAGTCAAGTAAAAATTTACCATTTCTGAATTGTAATATACATAATTCTATAAGGTTAAATTGAGGATCTTCTATTTTTTTCAAAACATTGTTACTGAATAACAGATAGAAAGAGAACATTCGATAACTATAACAACAGAAGAGTCAATCAACAAAATGCGACAATTCATCAAGACGGAGTTGTAGATGTTGTTAAAGGGTTTTAGGGATTTGCCCTGACAAGATGATTGAGATTGAAAATCAGAATTACGCATAAAGCCTGCTTGGGAGGCGAAATGCACTGCTTGCCGAGATGGTTTTTACACGAAGCAAGCAAAAAGTGATGATCGGCAATCACGCGTTGAGAACAATTCTTGTTGGAAACGCCCTGCTTGCCGAAATGAAAAAAGCTTTTTATGAATAGAGCAATCTTATGTATTCCCGTAAGGGCGCACTTCTATATCAAACATCATTTTCATAAATGTTTGATATGTGCGGTAATGACAGATTGTCATCACAAGCTCGCTGCGCTCATAAGGGGAATATTCCCCTTCGTGTAAACACTACCCCAAAACAAAAAGTTCTTTGGCAAGCAAGGCGTTTGTACATACAAACACATACTTGTTGGTGAATACTTCCTCAAATCCCCGACACATCATTGATAAATCAATGAGACGAATAATAAAAAAGTAATAAACACCTTCGAGCAGAAAAATCAAAAAATGGATTTTTCTTTCGGAGGTGTTGTTTTGTAATACTTCAAAGTTTGCTCCTTGACAAAGAGAAGATTAAATGATAATATATGTTGTGACAGCAGTCACTATTGTTAAAGGAGAGATGTTTATGCCGGCAAAATTAAAAGATGCTTCCGAAAGAATCGTCGGATATATTGATTCATTTTATGATGAATATTTACGCGCCCCGTCATTGAGAGAAATTGAAAAAGCAACGGGAATTTCAAGACAGACATCTATGCGTTATCTCAAAAGATTAAATGAAAACGGTGTTTTGAAATATGACGGTGCTCTCGGAACAATCGTAACAGAGCATATTGAAAAACTGACTTCAAAGAAGTTTACCGAATTAAACATTATCGGTAAGATAGCATGCGGCAATCCCGTTACGGAAGAAGAGTCAAGAATAGGAACAATAGATTTCCCGATTGCTCTGTTAGGTTCAGGTGAATATTTCGTTTTGCAAACATACGGCGATTCAATGATTGACGCCGGAATTGAAGAGAATGATCTGGTAATAGTGCGCAGACAATCATCTGCCGAATACGGCAAGATAATTGTCGCCATTGACGAGAATAATGAGAATACTCTTAAGAGATTCTTATACGATGAAAAGAAAAAGCGCCCTTATCTTCATCCCGAGAATAAAAAATATAAAGATATTTATCCTGATGAAATAAATATTCAGGGTTTTGCGGTGAAGGTTATTAAGAATCTGGAAGACTGACAAACCGGAATTTATATATCTGTATTCTTTAGCAGATCTGTTATCGGACAGCAAAAATCTGTCCCTCATCAGTCGCGACCATATATTGCTTTAATGTGGGTGTGACCTGCGAAACAAAGTGGGCGTGGTCATGCCCCGTGACGATGGCTTTGATATTCGGAGTGCTGACAATCAAATCATAGAATTCGTTTGTTGCGTCATTTGCCTTCTGCTCTTCAATCCAACTGTCCTCGTAGTTGTATTCCTGCATGATTTCTTCCGGCACAGCCATCAGCCAAGCAGAATGCGGATAGTCATATTTGTTCATCTGAAACTCAAATATATCCGGGGCGTAAACCGGCACGTGCAGGGCAAGGATTACGGGCATACCGTCCGCGATTTCCTCTCTGAATCTGTCAACCTGCCACTGCTCGACCGTATGGAAAGAATTGTCAACCGCAATAAACTTTACGCCATGCTCAATGCGCACGGAGAAGCGGATATCATTTGTGAATGATTTCTGCACCTTTTGCTCAACGCTCTCTCTGCGGGCAACATCGTCGCCGTCGTCCCAGATATACACGTGATATTCGTGATTACCGGCACAGGCAAAGACATCGTTATTGGCGGTGAACTCTTTTGCAATATCAAGATTCTTCTGAGAAACGAAGTCAATCAGATCACCGGTATGAACAATAAAAGCGCCGATTTCATTTGCCTTGAAAGAGAGGTCATCGAGACATCTGAGATCATACGGGCAGTAATCAAAACGTTTTTCCGCCGTATCCACAAGCCGCGCGTCGCCGTAATCCCTCTCATCAATCAGAGAAACATGTGTATCACCGGCATGGATGAAACAGAACGGCTCATCGGCGCCTGCGTCAACCGTATCATAGGAAAACCACATACGACCGCTCTCCGGATATTTTCCGGCAATCCCGCAGAAGAAATAGGCAACATCATGGAAAAAGCGGACAAACGCACCGCTTGTGCCTGTGTGAAGCTCGCCGCAGTAAAGGCAAAAATCAGGTCTGTCGTTAAACAGCCTCGAAATGCCGTCATTGTGATTAGAAGTGATATCATCTGCGCTTGCAGGTATAAAACAGGATGAAAGCAAAACAATAACCGAAAGCAACAGTGAAATTTTCTTTTTCATGTTATTCTCCTCAACAAATTCCGGTTTGTCGAATAGAAAACAATAAACAATGTCAGATACCGTTCCGAATAAACTGAAAGGAAAATGTGTCAAAAACACCGATACCGGTATCGATAAAATTTCGCGAAAAAAGGCAGTCTTGAAATACAAACAGTTTTTTAAACGAATACAAGGAGTTACATAGTTGAATAAGATTAATTTTGATGATACGATTAAGAAAGCAGACGAAGTATTAGAGTATTACTACAAAAATCCCGATGAAGAAAATGCACCGTCACCTCCGCACGAAAGTCATTTTTGCTTCTTTGATGATGATAATAATCTTAATGTAAATAATATAGCAGCATTTATGATTCCCGAATTTGAAATTGAGGAAACAGTCAAATCTGTAAAATATGTTGTTGACGGGACATATGACGGTGAAGAGTTTTTACACAACAAATTAAAGAGAGTTATTGATAATGAGATAAGTAACATCACTACACTCGAAACAGCCATTACCGAACCGGAGGATATTAATTATGAATAATCTCTCCGTTCGTAATGATATAACCGTAACCAACCCTGTGACAGTTGCCGCAAAGAAGGAGGATTTTATGCCAACGGCAACAAATAAGATTACAGCACTGTATTGCAGATTATCCCAGGAAGACGAACGCCTCGGTGAATCAATGAGCATTCAGAATCAAAAGGAAATGCTTTTGAATTACGCCAAAGAAAACCGCTTTTCAAATCCCGTTTTCTACATTGACGACGGCTACACCGGCACCAATTTCGATAGACCCGGTTTCCAGCAGATGTTGGCAGACACGCAGGCAGGCAAAGTCGGAACAATCATCACAAAGGATTTGAGCCGCCTGGGTCGTGATTCAACCAAAGTCGGTGAGTTTCAGAAATATATCTTTCCCGCATTGGAGGTAAGATATATCGCCATACAGGACAGATATGATTCAAGCAATTCAAACAGTCTTGATAACGATATGGCTCTCATCCGAAATGTTTTCAATGAATTCTTTCCGCTTGATACCAGTCGTAAAATCAGAGCCGTCAACCGTATGAAGGGCGAAAGCGGAAAAACACTGACTTTCAACATCCCGTATGGTTATATGAAAGATCCCGACAATCCCAAGCACTGGATCATCGACGAGCCAGCCGCAAAAACCGTAAAGCGCATATTTTCTCTCTGCATGGAAGGAAGAGGTCCGAATCAGATAGCCAATCAACTGACAGAAGAAAAGGTGCCGAATCCAACCGCATATAAGCTTGAGAAGGGTATGCCCGTCAATACGGCAATCAATGAGAATCCGTATCAATGGAACAGCGGAACGGTTGTTCGTATTCTGGAAAGACGGGAATATACCGGCTGCACGGTAGCGTTTAAAACCTACACCAATTCTTTTATGGGATAAAAAGCAAAGACGAAATCCTGTTGAAAATCAGATCATTACGCCTGAAACGCATGACGCGATTATTGATGCTGAAACCTTTGAAAAGGTTCAGCAAATCCGTGAAAACAGACACAGGCGCACCAAAACAGGTAAAAGCAGCATATTCTCCGGCTTAATGTATTGCCATGATTGCGGAGACAAAATGTATTACTGCACCGCAAACGGATTTGATGCCAAGCAGGATTTCTTTGAATGCACAGCTCATCACAAAAACAAAAAAGAATGCAAAACGCATTTCATAAGGTGCGGCATTCTTGAAAAGCTCGTCTGGGAGCATATGAAGCTTGTTCTTTCCTATGTTTACTTTCACGAAGGATATTTCCGTGAATACATGAAACGTGTAACGGATAATGTCAGCAAAGAAGAAATCAAGTCCTTCAAGAAACAGCTCACGCAGGCAGAAAGACGCATTAGAGAAATAGATGAGCTGTATGTCAAAACCTATGAGGACAATGCTTCGGGAAAACTTACCGACGAACGGTTTCAAATGCTGTCCGAACGCTATGATTCCGAGCAGTCAGAATTGAAAGCAAAAGCAATACAGTTGAAAAGACAAATTGAAACACAGGAACAGAATACAGATAATCTCGACAAGTTCATATCACTTGTCAGATCTCACATTGAAGATGACGGTCTTAACGGCTACAATCTTCATGAACTGATTCAGGGCATATATATTGAAAATTGCGATGTGGATTTGCAGAATAACGGCATATCGGAAACTATCAACGACAATATCATTCCAATATCCGATGATGAAGAAAACGGAGAATATATAGTTTACGACAAAAGACCGAAATCATCATCTGCCAAGAAACACCGCATCCGTATAATTCACATCAAATATGACTTTATAGGATTCATACCCATAAAAAGCCTGATGCAGTATGCCGAAGAATCAGAAAAATGTCCGGACAAAGAAATATCGGCGTGACCGAAATCATGCCGAATTCCTTGAAGCTATTGAGCTTTTCAATATTTTGAGAATACCCGAAAAAATACTGGGTTACGCGTATCCAGCCGGAGCCGCGCACGAAAAACGCATAGCTCCTTTTGCTGCGACACAATTTTCGTTTTACTCTCTCAAGTATGCGAAAACGAAGCCTGCATTTTTACCGAAAGATAAAAACACACACTTAAAGAGAGTAAAAAATATATAACTGTGTCGCAAGAACAGTATAGCACGCCGTAAATAAAAATACAACCGTTTTTCAATATACCAGAGATTTGTTGAAATACGGTTGATTATTTTGGGTGCACGGCGGATGATTTATAGCAATCATCTTGCGCACGAAGCGTAAAAACATACAGGTGTTTTCTATTATAATACAAATATATTTGTTATTATATACCTTGAATATAGGCGGGCGGTGTGATAGAATTATAACATAAAGATTACAATGGGGAGGTTTGCGGATGGTTATTGAAGATAAAAGCGGGATTAACTCCGCGGAACTGCGCGCCGCTCTTGAAAAATCGCTTGAGGGCAAAACGCTCAAACGGATTCTAATTCTTCCGCCCGACTACACAAGGCTTTATTCGGGAGCGGGGAAAATCACCGCCGCCTATTACGATATTCTCAAAGACAGTTGCGAAATTGACATTATGCCCGCTCTCGGCACTCACGAGCCGATGACAAGAGAAGAATGCCTCGCGTTTTTCGGTGAAGGCGTGCCGTTTGAAAAAATTATTGTTCACAACTGGCGCAAAGATGTTGTGAAAATCGGCGAAGTCCCCGCCGCTTTTGTTTCGGAGGTTTCGGAAGGGCTTGTAAACGACAAGATAGATGTTGAGGTCAACAGACGCATTGTTGAAGGCGGATATGACCTGATTATTTCAATCGGTCAGGTTGTGCCTCACGAGGTTGTAGGCATGGCGAATTACTCCAAAAACATTTTTGTCGGCTGCGGCGGAAGCAGTATGATAAACTCCTCCCACATGCTCGGCGCGTTTTACGGGCTTGAGCGCATTATGGGCAAAGACTATTCACCTGTGCGAAAGGTTTTTGACTACGCGCAGGAGCATTACCTTGCGGACCTTCCGCTTATGTATGTGCTTACCGTTACCACTAACGAGGGCGATGAAACGCTCATTCACGGTCTGTTTATAGGCGACAGGCTCGGCAACCAGCGTTTTCTTTTTGAAAAAGCCGTTGAAATGAGTCAGAAACTCAACCTTATTCACTTAAAAGAGCCGATTAAAAAAGCTGTTGTTTATCTCGACCCGCGTGAGTTCAAAAGCACATGGCTGGGCAACAAGGCCGTTTACAGAACAAGAATGGCAATAGCCGACGGCGGCGAACTGATTATTCTCGCGCCCGGCGTGCGCAAATTCGGCGAGGATGACGCAAACGACGCGCTCATACGCAAATACGGCTATGTCGGGCGTGAAAAGGTGCTTGAACTGACCGGCGCGAACGCTGACCTTCAGGAGAATCTATCGGTGGCGGCTCATCTGATTCACGGCTCCTCTGACGGCAGATTTTCAATTACATACTGCACAAAACTGCTTACAAAAGAAGAAGTTGAGAGCGCGGCGTTCAAATATATGCCTTATGACGAAGCGGTAAAAAAATACAACCCCGAAAAACTGCGGGACGGGATCTGTACCCTGCCCGACGGAGAAGAAATCTTTTATGTCAGCAACCCCGCACTCGGTCTTTGGACCGTTGACTGAAAAAAACATATTGCAGAAAGGACTGTTAATATATGAAAAAATCCGACATAGGCCTTATCGGGCTTGCTGTTATGGGTGAAAACCTTGTTATGAATATGGAGAGCAAGGGCTTTACCGTCTCTGTATATAACCGCACAACCGAAAAGGTAAAAAAATTTGTTGAAGGCAGAGCGAAGGGCAAAAACATCACCGGAACATACAGCCTTGAAGAACTTGTTGCTTCACTCGAAAAGCCGCGCAAGGTAATGATGATGATTAAGGCGGGCAAGGCCGTTGATGACACAATCGAGAGCCTTATTCCTCTGCTTGAGGAAGGCGACATCATTATTGACGGCGGCAACTCACATTTTCCCGACACAATAAGGCGCACATCTTATGTTGAGAGCAAAGGGCTTCTCTACATCGGCACCGGCGTTTCGGGCGGCGAGGAAGGCGCACTCAAAGGCCCCAGCCTTATGCCCGGCGGTTCAAAAGCCGCGTGGGAGAGTGTAAAACCAATTCTTCAGGCCATCTGCGCAAAGGTCGAGGACGGCTCGCCATGCTGTGACTGGGTAGGTGAAAACGGCGCGGGTCACTTTGTAAAGATGGTTCACAACGGTATAGAATACGGCGATATGCAGCTTATTTGTGAGGCATACCAGCTTATGCGCGATCTGCTCGGTATGAGCGATGACGAAATGCACAATGTTTTTGCCGGGTGGAACGAGGGCGAACTTGACAGTTATCTGATTGAAATCACCCGCGACATTCTCGCGTACAAAGACGAGGACGGCTCGCCGATAGTTGAAAAGATACTTGACACAGCCGGTCAGAAGGGTACGGGCAAATGGGCAAGCATTGCGGCTCTCGACGAAGGCGTTCCCCTCACCCTCATAGGCGAAGCGGTGTTTTCACGCTGCCTGTCGGCAATGAAAGAAGAAAGAGTTGCCGCTTCAAAGGCTCTGAGCGGCCCCGAAATAAAGTTTGAAGGTGACAGAGAGCAGTTTATAAAAGATATAAAAGACGCTCTTTACGCCGCGAAAATCGTTTCATACGCTCAGGGCTACACTCTTATGAGGGCGGCGGCAAAAACCTACGGCTGGAACCTCAACTACGGCGGAATCGCCCTTATGTGGAGAGGCGGCTGCATAATAAGAAGCGTATTTTTAGGCAAAATCAAAGAGGCATACGACAGCAATCCCGAACTGAGCAACCTTTTGCTCGACCCATATTTCAAGGACATAATTGAAAAGGCTCAGGCGGGCTGGAGAAGAGTATGCGCGACCGCTCTCGCAAACGGCATTCCCGTGCCCGCGATGACAACCGCGCTGAGCTACTTTGACGGATTCCGCTGTGAGAGACTGCCCGCGAACCTTCTTCAGGCGCAGCGCGACTATTTCGGCGCGCACACCTACGAAAGGCTTGACGCTCCGAGAGGCACATTTTTCCACACAAACTGGACAGGTGAAGGCGGAGACACGGCGGCAACGCAGTATAACGCATAAGGAGTAAAAAAATATGCTTAAAATAAAAAAAGATTATACATGGGCTCTTGTAGTACCCACAAGCATGGGTGTGAGAATCTGCCCTCCCGACGGTCAGCCGGTTGCATCGGGCAACCTGTTTATGATGCAGGCAACAAGTGCCGAGACAAATGTAGCGAGCATATCATCCTATTTAGGGTTGCCCGTAAAAGTTCTTACGACCTTTGTTGAAGGCAGCCCGATTGCGGATTTCATTAAGCGCGATCTCCGCTCAAGGGGTATGGTCTATGAGGGCAGAGATGTTCCTCAGGGCGGCCCCTGGGGCTACCGTCACCAGTTCAACATAGCCGACAGCGGCTACGGCTCGCGCGGGCCGAGAGTGTGCAACGACAGAGCCGGCGAGGTCGGCAGAACGCTCAATGTTGAAGACTTTGATGTTGACCGTATTTTCGGCAAAGAAGGAGTGGCTGTTTTGCACCTTTCGGGGCTTATCGGCGCGCTTTCACCGGAAACGGGAAAATTTTGCCTTGAACTCGCGAGAGCCGCTAAAAAATACGGCACTCTCATTTCATTTGACCTCAACTACCGCGCCACTTTCTGGAAAAACAGAGAAGATGAGCTTCGTGAAATCTTCACCGAAATTGCTTCAATAGCGGATATTCTCGTTGGCAACGAAGAGGATTTTCAGCTCTGTCTCGGTATTCAGGGTCCCGAAGCGGGCGGTAAGGATCTTTCTTCAAAAATCGACGGTTTCAAAGGGATGATAAACTGCGTTCGTGAGAGTTTTCCGCACGCGAGCGTTTACGCCACCACTCTGCGCCAGGTTGTAAACGCGAACACTCACCTTTGGGGAGCGATTATGTTTTGCGGCGGCGAATGGCAGGTAGTTGAGCCCCGTGAAATCAGGGTGCTTGACAGGATAGGCGGCGGCGACGGCTTTGTCGGCGGTCTGCTCTATGCTATTCTTAAAGGTTGGGAGAGCGAGCAGTGGATTCAGTTCGGCTGGGCAACCGGCGCGCTTGCCACCACTTTCTTAACCGATTACGCGCAGCCCGCCGATGAGGATATGGTATGGAGCGTGTGGAGCGGCAACGCAAGGGTAAAGAGATAAAATCAACAAGATAAAAAGGGAGCGGTTTCGCTCCCTTTTTTGGTGAAAAAACAACCGCTGCTTGGTGCAACGGTTGTTTTTGTATAATTACTGTTCTACTTCGTAAACACTGACCTTTTTGCGGTCTTTGCCCATACGCTCAAACCTTACTGTGCCGCTTACTTTCGCGTACAGAGTATCATCAGAGCCGATGCCGACATTGGTGCCGGGATGAATGTGAGTGCCTCTCTGTCTTACAAGAACATTGCCTGCAAGTACAAACTGGCCGTCAGCTCTTTTTGCGCCGAGTCTCTTGGATTCGGAATCTCTGCCGTTACGGGTTGAACCCATACCTTTTTTATGAGCAAGAAGCTGAATGTTTATTTTAAGCATTGCTTTACACCTCCGTAAATTATTTTAATGTTTTCGGGATATTCTTTTGCAAGTTCTTTTATATGCAGTTTAAAACCTTTCAGAACTGTCTGAACCGCGTCAGAATCTTCTTTGACGGTAAGTTTTATGCTGCCTTCTTGCGCGCTTGCGTCGGCGTCAGCTTTGATTATTTCGGTTACAGTGTTTGCAGCCATAAGAGCGGCGGATGTAACCGAAGCGCAGACTGTATCTTTGCCGTAATCGCCGTAATCGGCGTGACCTGTTAATGAGAACCCCGAAATGTTTTCACCTTTGATAAAGAACAAAACCTTTATCATTTTAATTATGCGTTGATAGCTGAAATTTCTACCTTAGTGTAGGGCTGTCTGTGACCCATCTTGCGTTTTTCGTTCTTTTTGGGTTTGTAAGTAAAAACAGTTACCTTTTTTGCTTTGCCGTTTTTGACAACCTTTGCCGTAACTGTTGCGCCCTTAACATAGGGAGCGCCGACGGAGATGCCGTCATCATTGCCGATTGCAACTACATTCTCAAATGTGTAGTCGCTGTTTTCTTCTGCGTCAAGCTTTTCGATAAAGACCGTGTCGCCGGGCTCTACTTTGTACTGCTTGCCGCCGGTTTCGATAATTGCGTACATAATTTTTCTTCCTTTTTTTAAGACTCGCTATGTGAGGCACACAATGTGTTTTCGGGCATAACAAGCCCGCCCCTGATAAGCGGCGTAAAGATTATAGCACAGCAGTCAAGCCATGTCAAACATTTTTTTGTAATATATAAAACTATTTTATGTTGTTTTGAATTTTTGTTGCCGTGACGGTGTTTTTCATAAGCATTGTTATTGTCATCGGGCCCACTCCTCCGGGCACCGGAGTGATTTTTGAGCAGTGCGGAGCAACATCGTCAAAATCTACATCTCCGCAGAGTTTTCCCTCACTGTTGCGGTTTATGCCCACATCAATAACAACGGCACCTTCTTTTACCATATCGGCGGTAACAAGTTTAGGCTTGCCGACAGTGCAAACAAGAATATCCGCCTGTTTTGTTATTGAGGGCAGGTCTTTTGTTTTTGAGTGGCAGACGGTGACTGTCGCGTTGCGCTCCATAAGCATAATGCCCATAGGCTTGCCGACTATGTCGCTGCGCCCGATTACGACAGCGCGTTTGCCCTCAATCTCAACGCCGGCAACATCGAGCATACGGATTACTCCCGCGGGTGTGCAGGGAACAAGTTGGGCCCTGCCGAGTGAGAGCTTGCCCACATTGACGGGATGGAAGCAGTCAACATCCTTATCGGGCGAGATTGATTCGAGTATCGCAAGTTTATTTATATGCTTGGGTACGGGCAGCTGGCAGAGTATGCCGTTCACCGTTTTGTCTGAGTTGAGTTTCTCGATTAAATCAAGCAGTTCCTCTGTTGTTGTCTCTTCGGGAAGAGCGTATTCGAGCGACTTTATGCCAACTGTTTCGCACGCCTTTTTCTTGTTGTTCACATAAACTCTCGACGCGGGGTCATTGCCCACGATGATTACCGCGAGACAGGGCTCCGCGCCCTGATTTTTAAGAGCCAGCACCTCTTCTTTTATTTCCGTGAAAGTGAGCTGCTGTATTTCTTTGCCGTTAATGAGTTGCATAGGTTATACCTCTTTGTTTTCGTTTTCCTGCGAGGCGGGCTGAGAGTCCTCCTGCGCTGTATTTGACGGAGCGCCGTCCGCCGCTCCCTCCTTCTGCTTTTTAAGCTCCTCCTCGAGGAAGAAGTCAACGCCGTCAATCGGTTTCGGGTGCTTTGTGTATTTTACGGTGAGCGCAATAAGCGCGGCAAGGCACACGACCGCAAGCAATGCGGAAAGCAGCTGAGACACTCTTATATTGGTGTTCGCTATGTAGAGGCTGTCTGTTCGCAAGCCCTCAACAACCGCCCTTTCGGCACCGTACCAAACACCGTAACAAAGCGCCAGCTGACCGCTGAACTTTCTCGCCTTCTGGCAGATGATAAACAGAACAATAAAACCGAGAATGCACCAGATTGACTCATATAAAAATGTGGGGTGAACATAACCCGTAGGGTTTACTTCCATCCCTCTCGCGGCAAGCTCCGCCTGATTTGCGAGCAGATAATTCTGCACTTTTTCACTCGTCATACCCCACGGCATATCGGTGTTTACGCCGAATGCCTCCTGGTTTGTGAAATTGCCCCATCTGCCTATGCCTTGCGCTAAAAGAAAACTCATGGCGATAAGGTCGAGCAGGTTGAAAAAATTCATTTTGCGCACCTTGCAGACTATTACCGCCGCGGCAACTCCGCCTATAAGGCCGCCGTAAATTGCGAGGCCGCCGTTCCATATTCTTATAATTTCAGCGGGATTCTTACCGTAATAATCCCATTGTGAAAAAACATAATACAGTCTTGCCCCGATTATGCCCGCCACGGTGCCGTAGATTAGAACATCTATCATTTTGTCTATGCTCATTTTCCACACATAGGCCTTTCTGCCGCCGAAAAGCACGGCGAGAGCAAAGCCGAACGCGATTATGGCACCGTACCAGTGAATCGTTATCTCATGCCCGAAAACGCTGAACTGTGCCAGCACCGACGCAACATTGAAGCTTACCGGATGGCTGAATCCTTTGAATATTACTGTTGTGTAATCCGACATATCACTGCTCCTGAGAAACGGGATTGATTATTGAAAGGGCACTGTATGAATTTTTGAGTTTGCGCAGCCTTCTGTTTGCCCGTTCAATTGTTAAATCCCGGCAGGCATCAAGCTCCGCAAACGGTTTGTAACCGCCGAAATGCAGGCTCATAAGGTGGTTTGAAACACCTTCAACACTGTTGTACATTTTGACCATACTGCCGTAAAGCTTGCGCTTCGCTCTCTCAAAAGCGGCGGGGTCAAGCCCGGTCTTTACAGCGTCCGCTACGGCTTTTCTTATGATTTCGGCGGTTTTTTCGGGCTCACTGCTTGTTCCGCCCATCATACAGCAGGCATAACCGAAGCCGTTAAAAAACTCACTGTAAAAATTCATATCTATGAGCTTCTGTGAGAGCAGATTGTTGAAAAGCGGTGATGTTTTGCCGAAAAGCGTTTCAAGCATTACCTGCGAGGCTAACTCATCTGCAAGGCTGACTTCCGGAGTTTTTCTGTCTTCTTTATATCCCAAAAGGAACTGCTTCTGAGCGACCGAAAGGCTTTCCTCAACAAGCGTCTTAACCGGTTTGGGCTGTTCATAAACGAAATTGCGTTCGATTTTTCTGCCTTCGGATTTTTCAAGATGGCTGTCGGCAACGGTAATAACGCTTTCGCAATCAACATTACCGCACACGCACAGCACCATATTGTTGAGATTATAAAAATTGCGATAAAGGTCATAGAGCAGCTCGGCGTCTATTTTCGCTATGGACTCCTGCGTGCCCGCTATATCTATACGCACAGGGTGCTCATAGTAAAGAGCGGCAAGAAGGTTGAACATAACCTCCCAGTCGGCAAGATCCTTGTACATTCTGATTTCCTGACCGATTATGCCCTGCTCCTTTTCAACCGTCTCCTGTGTGAAATAGGGCTTTTGTACAAAGTCGAGCAAAATTTCGAGCGACTCTTCAAAATTCTCGTTGCAGGAGAAAAGATAGGCTGTGCGGTCAAAACTGGTATAGGCGTTTGCCGAAGCTCCCGTTTTGGCGAACTGCTCAAAGGCGTCAAGCTCCTCACCCTCAAACAGTTTGTGTTCAAGAAAGTGGGCAGTGCCTTCGGGAATCTTTTTAAACCTGCCGTTTTTTGCCTTTACGCTCGTGTCAATCGAGCCGTATTTTGTCGCGAAAATCGCATAGGTGGTTGTGTATCCGCTTTTGGGCATAATGTAAATATCAAGCCCCGTGGGGTGTTTTGCGTGGAAAACGCTCTCGCCGAGAAGGTTGTTTCTGTATTCTTTAAGCTTCATCTTCTTCACCCTCCTGAGCGCTTATCATATAGGCCGCTTCAAGTTTAATGCGCTTTGCCGCAGCGCAGATTTCTTTTTTTGTAACCTTTTCAAGCATAGCGACTCTTTCCTCCGGGCTGTAAAGAGTCTCATCGGTAATCTGCGCGATATACCATCCGCTGATTGAACCCGGGCTGTCCATACTCAGCCAGCGTTCACGCATACCCATAATTGACGCTTTTATGTCATCATCGGTGAAATCGCCGTTGCACACCGCATGAAGCTGAGCAAGAATTTCATCGGTTGCTTTTTGCTCGTTTTCGGTATCAATTCCGCAGTCAACCATAAGGATTCCTTTTGCGGAAACAAGCCTTGCCCAGCAGTAATAACACAGGCTGAGCTTTTCACGCACATTCATAAACAGTTTTGAATAGACATTGCCTCCGAAAATGTCCGCCGCGAGAACATAAGCGGCAAAACTGTCTTCTTTGCTATTTTTGCCGGTGCGGAAGCCGAGAACCAGTTTGCCCTGATTGACGGGAAACTGCTCTTCAACACGGCGGAACTTACCCGCTTTGGTGCGAAATTCCGTTGTGATTCCGGCAGGCTGTCTTTCAATTTTCGAAAAGCCCTTTTTGAATATTTTTTCAACCTGACCGCCGTCGTCACTGCTCACGCAGGTAATCATTACCGTTGAGGTTCTAAGAAGGTTCTGCCACGCCCCGTATAAATCTTCGGGAGTGAGCGCCTCTATCTCCTCTTTTGTGCCGTAAGCCCTTTTGCCGTAAAGCTCGTTACGGCAAAGAATACCCACGCATTTTACCTGAGCGTATGAGCGCTTATCGTTTATTTCCTCCTCAATATCCTGCAAAAGAAAACGCTTTTCTTCATTGACGGCTTCCGCGTTGAAAACTCCCTTTTTAACATCGGGGCTGAACAGCATTCCGCAAAGGAGCTCTGCGCACTGAGCGGTTATCTTCTCTCCGCTTTCAAGAGCAAAACGGTCGTCTATGCAGGATATTGAAATACTGAGCACCTGTGCTTCGCCGTTTTTTGAAAAATCAGCTGAAAGACCGGCACCGTAAAGCTCATCCAGCTTTTGATTGAGTTTTACAAAATCGGGATATTTTTTGCACGAATGCTTAAGTACATTTACAAGCAGCGCATTCGCGCTGAGATTTGCCGTCATAGGCACAGCCATTGAAACGGTGATAAGCGCCGATTTGAATCTGTCAGTCTGCTCGGTGCAGAGCCTTACTCCGTCGGCTATTGTTCTGACTTTCGCCATAAAGTCAATCCCCTTCTTCCGCTTATAGTTAAATATCGTTTTCGATCAAATTTTCATAAGTTTCTCTTTTGATTATAAGTCTTGCGCTGCCGTCGCGCACCATAACCGCGGCGGGTCGAGGTATTCTGTTGTAATTTGACGCCATTGAATAGTTATACGCGCCTGTTGAAAGCACGGCGAGGGTGTCGCCGGGCTGTACCTTCTGAACAGGAGCGTTCTCCTGAATAAGGTCGCCGCTTTCACAGCATTTACCCGCTATTGTTGCGATTAAATCTTTTTTCTCATTTGCCTTGCCGGCGCAGACAATTTCATAAGGTGACTGATAGAGAATATATCTCGGATTGTCGCCCATTCCGCCGTCAACAGACACATAGGTACGCACGCCGGGTATTGTTTTTACCGAGCCCACGGTGTAGAGTGTAAGCCCCGCGCTGCCGACTATTGAGCGGCCGGGTTCAATCAGAATGAACGGCACCTTAACTCCGAGAGCGGCGCAGTTTTCTTTTACGGCTGCCGCAACGCTTTTCATATACTCGGGGTACGCAACCGGTTCATCACTGTCAAGGTATTTAATTCCGAAACCGCCGCCCAGGTCGAGTTCATCCAGTTCGGCGCCTGTTTCTTTTTTGATTTCGGCATAAAACTCAATCATAACCTTCGCGGCGAGTTCAAACGGGCTTAATTCAAAAATCTGCGAACCTATGTGGCAGTGAAGCCCCGCAAGGCTGATGTTCGGATATGAAAGAGCAAGTTTGACCGCCTGCATCGCCTCCCCTGTTTCAAGGGCGAAGCCGAATTTGGAGTCTATCTGACCGGTTCTTATGAAGTCATGTGTATGGGCGTCAATACCGGGTTTTATTCTTAAAAGAATGTTTGCCGTTCTTCCCTTTTCGCCGGCTGTTGAGTTGAGCATTTCAAGCTCGGTTATGTTGTCGGCGATTATTCTGCCCACCCCGGCATCAAGCGCTTCGCTTATTTCAGCCGCTGTTTTGTTATTGCCGTGAAAATAGATTTTCTCCGCTGGGAAACCCGCGGACAGCGCCGTATAAAGCTCGCCGCCCGAAACGACATCGAGTCCGAGCCCCTCCTCGTTGCAGATACGGCACATTTCTTTGCAGCAGAACGCTTTGCTCGCGTAAAGCACAAGGCCGTTGCCGCCGTAATTTTCATCAATGGATTTTTTGTAGGCGCGGGCGTTCTTTCTTATTTGCTCCTCATCATAGGCATACAGCGGGGTGCCGAACTCCCGAGCGAGCGACACCGTGTCATATCCGCCGAGTGTGAGATGCCCGTTTTCATTTACCGAAATACAATCCGAAACAAACATTGTATCTCTCCTCTCAAATTATTATCCCGCTTTCTTTCTTACACACATTTATTCAACGGCGTTTTCAATTATCCGTTTCAGGTCATCAATACCCGCTCCGGTAACAGAGGAAAACTCCGTTTTTTCAATATCCCGATAATCCGCGAGTTCTGTCAAAAGGCTTTCGCGGCGGGCAGCCAGCTCGCCCTTATTGAGTTTGTCGCACTTTGTAAGAACTATTGTAAAGCGCAGACCTCTCTCAAGAAGAAAAGAGAGCATTGTCATATCGTCAGCCGTGGGAGGGTGACGCATATCAATAAGCACGGTAACAAGCGCTATGCTTCTGCCTGAGTTAAAATAGCCCTCCATCAGCTGAGCCCAGCGTTTTTTTTCGCTTTCATTGCGCTTAGCGTATCCGTAGCCCGGAAGGTCAACGAAGTTGACACCGTCGCCCTTATAAAAATTGACGGTTACGGTTTTGCCCGGCACAGAGCTTACCCTCGCGAGATTTTTGCGGTTGAACAGCTTGTTTATAAGCGAGGATTTGCCCACATTGGAGCGCCCCGCGAAAACAATCTCCGGAACAACTGAAGGTTTAAGCTGCTCCGCCGTGCCGTAAGAAGCCGTGTATTCTATATTATTGAACTTCATTTTCACTGTGTAATGCTCGCTCTTGAGCCCTTTCGTTTTTCGGGTATGTGTTTGCCTTCGGCGGAGGGTTTTTCAGCCTTCGCGAGCCAGCCTTCGTTTGCGAAAGCCTCGTTCCATACCGTTTCCACGCTTGAAGCGGGAACAAACTCGACATTTGATTTTACGGCGTCATCAACTTCATCGAGGTCGCTCATATTATCGGACGGAATAATGACTTTTTTTACTCCGGCGCGGTAAGCCGCCATTGATTTTTCTCTTAAGCCGCCTATCGGGAGCACTCTGCCGCGCAATGTGATTTCGCCGGTCATCGCCACATCGCCGCGCACCTCTGTTTGCGAGAGAGCGGAAAGAAGGGCTGTTGTTATCGTAACGCCGGCGCTCGGTCCGTCTTTGGGAACGGCCCCTTCGGGGAAATGAAGGTGGATATCTTTTGTTTTGTAAAAATCGGGGTCAATATTGAGTTTGGATTTGCGTGCCCTTATGCAGCTTATTGCCGCTTTTGCGCTCTCCTGCATAACGCTGCCGAGCGAGCCTGTGAGTTCAAGCTTGCCGGAGCCGTCAAGCACTGCGCATTCCACAGTAAGCATTTCACCGCCTACCGAAGTCCACGCAAGGCCGTTCACCGCCCCCACCTGATTGGACAGAATCATATCATCGGGCTTGTATTTAACCGAGCCGAGAAGTCCGTGGAGATCAGCCGGCTTTACCGTGAGCTTTTTGCCGCCGTCTGCTTTGTTTACGGCTGCCTTGCGGCACACAGCCGCTATCTGCTGCTCAAGTTTGCGCACACCGGCTTCACGGGTGTAGCCGTCTATAATCGCGTGAATCGCGTCATCGGTTATTTTCAGGTCGGTACCCTTGAGGCCGTGCCTTTGCATCTGTTTTTTTATAAGATGATTTTTCGCTATATGGAACTTTTCTTCATGTGTATATGAACCGAGTTCGATAATCTCCATTCTGTCCTGCAACGGGGCGGGAATATTGTCGCGGAAGTTTGCCGTTGTAATGAACAGCACCTTGCTCAGATCAAACGGAAGTTCAATGTAGTGGTCGCGGAAAGAGCTGTTCTGCTCAGGGTCAAGCACTTCAAGAAGGGCGGATGTGGGATCGCCTTTATAATCGGACGAAAGCTTATCTACCTCATCAAGAAGAATAAGCGGATTAGATGTGCCCGCCTTTTGGAGTGCGTCTATTATTCTGCCCGGCATTGAGCCGATATAAGTTTTGCGGTGGCCTCTGATTTCCGCCTCATCCCTGACACCGCCGAGAGAAATGCGAACATATTTCCTTCCCATAGCCCTTGCTATTGAACGGGCAACGGATGTTTTGCCGACTCCGGGAGGCCCCGAAAGGCATATAATCTGGCCTGTTATATCGGGCGAAAGTTTACGCACTGCAAGAAACTCGATAATTCTGTTTTTAACCTTTTCAAGCCCGTAGTGGTCATCATCAAGCACTTTTCGCGCGTGGTCAAGGTTCAGGTTGTCTTTTGTAAATTTGCCCCAAGGGAGCGAAATAACCGTTTCAATATAATTGCGCTCAACCGCCGCCTCGGGTGACTGAGCGGAATATTTTTCAAGCCTTGCGCAGGATTTAAAAAGCTTTTCTTTGACCTCATCGGGGGCTTTCATATCGAAAATCTTGTTGCGGAAGGTCTCTATCTCATTTTCTTCGGTGTTGCCGAGTTCTTCATTTATGGCGTTCAACTGCTCATGCAGATAATACTCGCGCTGGTTTTCATCTATTCTGCTTTGAACCTTGTCCTGAATAACCGCCTCAAGGCCAAGCAGCTCTATCTCACGCTCAAGAAGCACGCAAATATCCTCAAGCCTCCTTACGGGGCTCAAGTTTTCGAGAATAATCTGCCTGTCCTGATAATCCAGCATAATGTTTCCGGCGATAAAATCCGCAAGCTTGCCGGGATTTTCCGAACTGAGAACGGTCGCGCTTATATCGGCGGGCATCTGAGGCGCCACTTCGGTATATTCGCTGAAAAGGTCTTTTGTGCGGCGTAAAAGCGCCTCAACATAAGCTTTTGCCACACCTCTCGCAGTTTTTTCCGGTATTTCCTCCACTACCGCGGAGAGCATATGCCTGTCACTTATAACATCGCAGAGCCTTGCCCGGCGTATTCCTTCCACGGCAACACGCACAGGTCCGTTTTCCCTGCCGGAGATCCTCAGAATTTGAGATACGGTGGCAATTACGCCCACTTCGTAAAGGTCGCTCTTTTCGGGTTCTTCTACTTTTATATCTTTTTGAGCGATGAGAAAAACCTCACGCGAGGATGAAGCCATCGCTTTGGTCACCGCCGCAATCGACTTCTGCCTGCCGACATCGAAATGGATGAACATTCCGGGGAAAACAACAAGCCCCCGCAGCGCCACCATAGGCAGAAGAGATGAAAAATGTTTCTCGTTTTCCATATATATTCCTTTCAATAATTTTTTAATTATTAATAATAATGGAATTGAAATTATATATTATTTTCTTTATCCAGTCAATAGTTAAATCGACGAAAAAGAAACGGCGGATTTCTCCGCCGGTATGCGTGATTTATAAATTCAAATTCCGGGATTGCTTTTTATTACCTTTTCGGCAAGCAGCTGAACCTGCTCCATAGTTTCAAGCCTGCCGATTTCATTGCGGAAAGCAGCCGCTCCTCTTATATCTCGGATATACCATGCGGCGTGTTTTCTCGCCTCTCTCATTCCGATATACTCGCCTTTGTAATCGCAGAGCCTGCGGATATGGGCAAGCATAACTCTCATTCTTTCCTCAAGCGGCGGTTCCGGCAGAATATTGCCTGTTTTAAAATACTCGTTTATCTGAGCGAAAACCCACGGTCTGCCGAGAGCGCCCCTGCCCACCATAACAAGATCGCATCCCGTATTTTCAAACATTGCCTTCGCGCTGAGCGCGCCGTCAACATCTCCGTTGCCTATTACGGGGATTTTAACGCTGTCTTTGACTTTTTTGATTATTTCAATATTTACCGGAGGAGCGTACATCTGCGCCCTTGTGCGCCCGTGAACCGTAACAGCTGACGCTCCGGCCGCCTCGCAACGCTTTGCGAGTTCAACGGCGTTTATGTTTTCAAAATCCCAGCCCGAACGCATTTTAACAGTAACAGGCAAGGTGACAGCCTTTACACACACTTCCGTTATTCTCTGTGCGAGCTCAGGATTCTTCATGAGTGCCGAACCGTTGCCGCTGTTGACAATTTTAGGTGCCGGGCAACCCATATTTATATCAATAACATCGCATATAAAGCTTTTTGCCTTTACAGCCGCTTCCGCCATTGTTGCCGGGTCAGACCCGAAAATCTGTATTGCCGCGGGCCGCTCTTTTTCGGAAAGAAGCATAAGCGCGCCTGATTTTCTGTCGTGCATTGAAACACCTTTTGAACTCACCATTTCACTGACAACATAGGCGGCTCCGTATTCTGCGCAAATCTCACGAAAAGCCATATCTGCAACACCCGCCATAGGCGCGAGGGCGGCATAACCGTCAATATTAACATTACCGATTTTCATGGTTTTTTACTTCCTCAGCCGTTCTTGTGAAAATTATGTTACCACAATTATGCAATAAAAACAACTTTTTAATAAAAATGATGAAAAACTACGAGATGTGTGATATACTGTTATTTTGAGGTGATTTGTTTGAATATTCTTGTTCTTGACGGCAACAGCATACTCAACCGCGCGTTTTACGGCATAAAACTGCTTACTACAAAAGACGGCAGATTTACCAACGCGATTTACGGTTTTCTCAATATTCTTTTAAGGCTACGGGATGAAACATCGCCCGACGCGGTTGCGGTCGCCTTTGATGTTAATGCCCCGACTTTCCGTCACGAAATGTATTCCGGCTATAAAGCCAACCGCAAAGGTATGCCGGAGGAACTTGCCCAGCAGATGCCTGTACTAAAAGAGATATTAAAGGCATTGGGGTATAAAATTGTTGAAGCCCCCGGCTGGGAGGCTGACGACATTCTCGGCACAATTTCAGCCGCCTGCCCCGACGGTTCATTCTGCTATATTGCCACCGGCGACAGAGACTCCCTTCAGCTTGTCAGCGAAAATGTCAATGTTCTGCTTGCCTCAACCAAAATGGGCAGGGCGCAAACCGTTAAATATGATATTCCGAAAATCAAAGAGGAATATCTGACCGAGCCGAAAGGTCTTATTGACATCAAAGCGCTTATGGGCGACAGCTCCGACTGCATACCCGGCGTTTCGGGGATAGGGCAAAAGACCGCGGGCGAGCTGATTGAAAAATACGGAAGCATCGAGTATATTTATAAAAACCTGGACACTCTTGAAATAAAAGAAGGTGTGCGGGCAAAACTTGCCGCCGATAAGGATATGGCTTTTTTGAGCAAGGATCTCGGCACAATCCGTCTTAACGCCCCCGTTGACACAGACTACAGCTCATATATTCCGGCGCCCGCAAACACCTATGAGGTTACCCGTATGCTCACCGACCTTGAGATGTTCAAACTGATTGAAAAGCTGAACCTTCCTCAGATACAGCCGGAGCAGCGCATTTCGGCAAAGCCCTGTGAGAGCGTGAAAACGGAGCTTTTTGAGATTGACAACGCAGAGCTGTTTCTCAACACCCTTTGCAAAAAAGGTGAAGCATATTTTATTCTTGACGGCGAAACATTTTATTTTTCATCTGAAAACGGGGTTGCCTCCTGCTCTCCGCTTAACCTGTTTTATTCCGGATTTTGCGATGATTTTCTGTTTGACAAAACCATAAGAAAATATACTCACAACTCAAAATCCGTTTACCGCTTTGCCGCTGAGAACGGTTATGAGGTGAACAATATACGCGGTGACGCGATGCTCAGCGCGTATCTGCTCAACCCTTCATCCGGCAATTACTCAGCGCAAAGGCTTTTGCAGGAATACACGGAGGCGGAAAAAAGCGATAACATTGACGCTCCGGTTCTTACGGCGGCTTACCTGCCCGCAATATTCAAAACATTTGACAAACAGGTAGATGAAAACTCACAGAGCCGCCTGCTTGAGGAGATCGAACTGCCTCTCTCAAGAGTGCTTGCCTCAATGGAACTGACGGGATTTGAGGTTGACAGAAAAGGTATTTATGAATTTGGTCTGATGCTCGATGAAAAAACGGCTCACCTTGTCAAATCCATTTATGAGCAGACAGGGTATGAGTTTAATATCAACTCTCCTAAGCAGCTCGGTGAGGCTCTGTTTGAAAAGATGGGACTGCCGTCAAAGAAAAAGACGAAAAGCGGCTATTCCACAAGCGCGGATGTGCTTGAAGCGCTGGCGGATGACTACCCGGTTGTTGCCGATATTCTTGAATACCGTACATACACAAAGCTTAAATCAACTTACTGTGACGGTCTTATAAAAGCTATTGCCCCCGACGGCAGAATTCACTCAACTCTCAACCAGACCGAGACGAAAACGGGCAGAATCTCATCAACCGAGCCCAACCTGCAGAACATTCCGGTACGCTCCGAGCTCGGCAAAGAAATGCGCCGTTTCTTCCGCGCGAAAGAGGGTTGCGTTCTTCTTGACGCCGACTATTCGCAGATTGAACTGCGCGTTCTCGCTCACACGGCAAACGATGCCAATATGATTAAAGCCTTTAACGACGGCACTGACATTCACACCGTTACCGCCTCGCAGGTTTTCAATATGCCTGTTGAAATGGTCACTCCTCTTATGCGTTCAAGGGCCAAAGCGGTCAATTTCGGAATAGTTTACGGCATAGGCGCTTTCTCGCTTGCCAAGGATATAGGCGTAACGAGAGCCGAGGCCGACAGTTACATAAAGGGCTACCTTGCCAATTTCGGCGGAGTTGCAAAATATATGAACGACATTGTTGAAAAAGCAAAAAAAGACGGATATGTTGAAACAATGTTCAACAGGCGCAGGTATCTGCCGGAGCTTTCGTCATCCAACCGCATGCTCAGGGCGTTCGGCGAAAGGGTAGCTTTGAATATGCCTATTCAAGGCACCGCGGCGGATATAATCAAAATAGCGATGGTTCGCGTGTATAACAGGCTGAAAGAGCAGTGCCTCAAATCCAAACTGATTATGCAGGTTCACGATGAGCTGATAATCGAAGCGCCTCTTGACGAGGCGGACGAGGCGGCAAAAATTCTTAAAGAAGAGATGGAAAACGCCGTAAATATGCGCGTGAAGCTTGAGGCGGATGTAGGCTCGGGCAAAACCTGGTATGACGCAAAGGGCTGAGAATATGAATTTTGAAATTGTGCCTTTGCAAAGCTGTCACATTGACGCGGTTTATGGAATTGAAAAGGAATGCTTCGGCAATCCTTGGAGCCGTGAAGATCTCGCCGCCCAGCCGTCAAATGAAAACGCCCATTTTCTTGTTGCCGTCGGTGATGAGGAGGTGTGCGGATATATAGGCGTTTATGAGTATTTCGAGAGTTGTGAAATAGCTAATATCGCGGTTAAAGAGATTTTTCGCCGTAACGGGGTAGCAAAAGCTCTTATAAACGCGGCTGTCGAAGGAGCGAAGGGCAGAGACTGCTCTTTTATCACCCTTGAGGTGCGCCCTTCAAACACGCCGGCTCTCGCTCTTTACGGCTCTCTCGGCTTTGAGCAGGCGGGCATAAGAAAAAATTTCTATACCTCCCCTGCCGAAGACGCGCTGATTATGACAAAATATTTCAAGGAGAAAGTATGAAAGTTCTCGGTATTGAATCATCCTGCGACGAAACAGCCGCCGCCGTTGTGGAAAACGGCAGAAAGGTACTGTCTAATGTTGTCGCGACACAGATAAAAGAACATATTGTCTATGGCGGTGTTGTGCCCGAAATAGCCTCGCGTATGCACACCCAGGCAATCTGCGCCGTTGTTGAAAAGGCGCTCTCCGACGCGGGCGAAACCTTTGGCTCAATCGATGCCGTGGCGGTGACATACGCGCCCGGCCTTATAGGCGCCCTGCTCGTGGGTGTGAACTACGCGAAGGGGCTTGCGATGTCAACGGGGCTGCCTCTTGTTCCCGTTCATCATCTGCGCTCTCACATAGCCTCTAACTATTTAACGCACGCGCAACTTGAGCCGCCGTTTTTATGCCTTGTTGTGTCGGGCGGTCACAGCCACATAGTTGAGGTTAAAGGCTACACTGATTTTTCCGTAATCGGCGCCACCTGCGACGACGCGGCGGGCGAATGCATGGACAAGGCGGCAAGGGCTCTCGGGCTCGACTATCCCGGCGGAGTAAACCTTGACAGAGTCTCGCAAAACGGCTGCCCCGACAGGTATAATTTCCCTCACCCGAAGGTTGACGGCAGTGAGTATGACTTCAGTTTTTCCGGGCTCAAAACCGCCGCGGTAAATCTTATTCACAACAGCGCGCAGAAGGGCGAAAGCGTTGACATTGCCGACTTCGGAGCGTCATATATAAACGCGGTTGTTCGCTGCCTGTGTGAAAACACAGAAAAAGCGGCGGTCAATTACGGCTATAACAAAATTGTGCTTGCGGGCGGTGTTTCGGCAAACTCGCGCCTGCGTGAAAAAATGAGCGGACTGTGCGAAGAACACGGATGGAAACTGTATATGCCTGAGCTTAAATACTGCGGCGACAACGGCGCTATGGTTGCCGCGCAGGGCTATTATGAGTATCTTTCGGGCAACACCGCTTCGCTCTCGCTTAACGCGTGTGCCACAATGCCTATAGATGAACAGAGAAACTGATTTTTTATGTGCAATATATTGATTGACTTTATATCTGTTTTTGTATATAATAATTTACCGTAACGATTATAAGAAAGGAGTGTTTTTTTTGGAAAATTACACAACCAACAAAAGCGTTTTGTCTTGGATTGAAGATAAAATCGCTCTTGTAAAGCCCGACAATATTGTATGGATTGACGGCTCCGAAGAGCAGATAGAGGCTCTTCGCGCAGAGGGCTGCAGCACGGGAGAAATGATTAAACTCAATCAGGAACTCCTCCCCGACTGCTACCTTCACCGCACGGCTGTAAACGATGTTGCCCGCGTTGAGGCAAGAACATTCATCTGCACAAAAACAAAGGCTGAGGCCGGCCCCACAAACAACTGGATGGAGCCCGATGAGGCATATAAAATGCTTTATGACATTGCCCGCGACAGCTACAAGGGCAGAACAATGTATGTAATCCCCTATTCAATGGGTCCCGTCGGCTCAAAGTTCTCCAAAATCGGCATTGAGCTTACAGACTCCATTTATGTTGTTCTCAATATGGCTATTATGACAAGAACCGGTCTTGATGTTCTCAAGGCTCTCGGCGACAGTGATGACTGGGTTCGCGGCCTTCACTGCAAATGCCAGATTGATGAAGAAAAGCGCTACATCTGCCAGTTCCCGCAGGATAACACCATCATCTCCGTAAACTCCGGCTACGGCGGAAATGTTCTTCTCGGCAAAAAGTGCTTTGCGCTTCGCATAGCTTCATATCAGGGCTGGAAAGAAGGCTGGCAGGCTGAGCATATGCTCATTTTAGGTCTTAAAAAGCCCGACGGTCAGATAAGATATATCTGCGCCGCTTTCCCCTCAGCGTGCGGCAAAACAAACCTTGCCATGCTTATTCCTCCCGAGGGATATAAAAAGAACGGCTACGAAGTGTTCACCGTAGGCGATGATATTTCGTGGATTCGCAAAGGCCCCGACGGCAGACTTTACGCCATCAACCCCGAAAACGGTTTCTTCGGCGTTGCCCCCGGCACAAACGAGAAATCCAACCCGAACGCCCTCGCGGCAACAAAGAAGGGCACAATATTCACCAATGTTTGCCACAACCTTGATAACAACACCGTTTGGTGGGAGAAGCTTGACAACAACCCGCCCACAAACGCAATTGACTGGAAGGGCAACCCCTGGGACGGCAGAACGGCAACAGAGCCCGGCGCAAACCCGAACAGCAGATTCACAGCCCCTGCGAAGAACTGCCCCTGCATAAGCGACCAGTTTGAGAACCCCGACGGCGTTCCCATCAGCGCAATGCTCTTCGGCGGCAGGCGTGCGAAGCTCGCCCCCCTTGTTTACCAGTCAAGAGACTGGAACCACGGCGTTTTCGTAGGCTCCATTATGTCATCCGAAACAACCGCGGCGGCAGCCGGCGCGGTAGGCGTTGTTCGCCGCGACCCGATGGCAATGCTCCCCTTCTGCGGCTATGATATGGCTGAATACTGGCAGCACTGGATTGACATCGGCAAAACTCTCGACCCCGACAAGGCGCCCAAAATTTTCAATGTCAACTGGTTCCGCAAAGATGAAGACGGCAACTTCCTGTGGCCCGGCTTCGGCGACAATCTCCGTGTTCTTGACTGGATTATCGACCGCTGCGAAGGCAAGGTTGACGCTGTTGAAACACCCATCGGCTATGTTCCCAAGCCCGAAGACATCAACCTTGAGGGTATTGAGGATGAAGTAAGCGAGGAACAGCTTAAAGAAATCCTCAGCGTTGACAAAGACCTCTGGAAAGAGGAAGTTGACGGCATAGCACAGTTCTACAAGAAGTTCACCGATTTTGGCTCAACCATCCCCGCGGAACTTTGCGAAGAGTTTGAAACACTCAAAAAGAATGTTGAGTAATTCTTTTTAACAAAAAATTTGACTGCACGGTTAACGCTCCGTCCCTGCCGGGACGGAGCGTTGTGTTTTGATGTTTTGTTTTGAATGCGGTTAAGGATTTGTTTACGGTTTGATTTCAACTGTCGGAAGCAAGCCGAACAGGCCTTTAAAGAAGGCGATAAGTTTATCAAAGAAACCTTTTGGGGATAACTGCACTTTTTAATCCATTGCAACCATAGAATGCAGATTCTTCAATTTTTGACAAACCATCAGGAAGTGTCATGTCTGTAATATTTGCACAATCATCAAATGCATATCTATCAATACCAGTAATGCTAGGGTTGCTTTCGGATTTATTCATTTTTATCTGAAAATTTTTATATTTTTTCAAAACGCAGGCATAAAAACACCCTCTGAGCGCTTTGCGTACGCGCAGAGGATGTGATGTTGCAAAATCAGAGATTTTAATAATATTAACCGAAAAGGCCGCGTTTTTTATAAGGTTCAGATGAACAGGAAATATATTTATAACCCGTGCCGTCTATGGCGGCCCGCAGTTCTTCGGCGTTAATCTCATTTTCGGTCAAAAAAACCGCTTCGCCCTTTTTTCTTGAGGCGGAAACCTTTTTAGCTTCGGGAAAGGCTTTTCTGATTGTGTCGTTTATATGCGCCTCGCACATTCCGCACATCATTCCCTCAATTTTAACTGTTGTTTTAACCATTGAAACCTCCTTTTAACCAAGGGCGACATCAAGCGCCATCATAACGGTAAAGCCTAAAGCGAACATCACAACGCCTATGTTGGAATGCTCCCCCTGCGACATTTCGGGTATAAGTTCTTCCACCACAACATAAATCATCGCGCCCGCCGCGAATGAAAGAAAATAGGGCATAGCGGGTACAATCAGCCCGGCGGCAAGAACCGTGAGCAACGCTCCCAGAGGCTCAACCGCTCCGGAGAGCACTCCGCCTAAAAACGACTTTGCTTTTGACTTGCCCTCCGCGTGAACGGGCATTGAAACAATTGCGCCTTCCGGAAAATTCTGAATAGCTATGCCGAGCGAGAGCGCAAGCGCCCCGCCGACGCTTATTTTGCCGCCGCCCGAGAGCAGACCCGCGTAAATCACGCCGACAGCCATTCCCTCCGGAATATTGTGAAGCGTGACCGCAAGCAGCATCATTGTTGTTTTCGCGGCTTTGCTTTTAACACCTTCCGCCTTTTCGGCATAAAGGTGCAGGTGCGGAATAATACTGTCAAGCAGGAGCAGGAAAAGTATTCCGAGCCAGAAACCGATGACGCTCGGCAAAAAAGCAAGTTTGCCCTTTTCCGCCGAAAATTCCATTGACGGAATAATCAGGCTCCATATTGACGCGGCAACCATCACTCCCGAAGCAAAGCCAGTGAGAGCTCTTTGCATATTTCTGCCGAGCTCTTTTTTCATAAAGAAAACACAGGCGGAACCCAATGCCGTGCCGGCGAAGGGAATCATCAAGCCTTCAAAAACATTAAGCCACATATCGCCACCCGGTTTTTGCCCTTATTGAGCAAATAATCAAAAAGTAAAAATTGATTTTATGAGAGCGAAAACATATTTGATAAAATAACCGAAATGCTCGGAATCATCAACAATTCTCGACTCCGACATAAACTGATTGTACGCGACCTCGTCATTTTCATCAAACAGGTCAAAATATGAAACAACTTCCGTTTCGTAGGTGTCAGGTTCGTTTTCATCAAGGGTTATGAGGCGCACGCCCTCATCAATGCTGTTGTATGAGCGGAAGCCGACGCCGGGTGTGTTGCAAAGGTCAACGCCTTTGTAGCTGACTTCATAAGTGTTGACATGGTCGTGGCCGAAGAACATAGCCATAACATCGCCGCGCTCAAGAACGGCGTCAAACTGACCGTTTGTGTAGTTGGGCGGGCAAGGCGTTTCGCCGAGGGTGCCTTTTGCGCCTTCGGGAAGGGTATAGAATTTGCCGCTGTGGCCTACACTGCCCTCAACCTGTTCGTCGTGTTCATCGAGAGCGTCCCAGATTTCGGGAACGACTATATGCTGGAACATAAGAGACGGAATCTTCCGGCCGTTTTCGCGCTCCAGCTTTTCGGAGGTTGATTTATACCATTCAATCTGCTTCTTTGTAACGCAGCCGTAACCGCCGAGATCGTTTTCTTCGTTGTAGGTGCCGGAGTCAATCATCCAGATGTTGTTTACCATTTTGTTTTTATCGGTTGACGAATATATCGGAACATAATAGGTGCCGAGATTGCTCTCACCGAAATCCTCGCCCGCGCAGCCGATAAAACACTTGTATCTTTCATAAACAGACATCTGAAACGCCTTATCCGCAGTTGTTCTTTCGTCATCGTGGTTGCCGTAAACCATAACAACGGGAATGCCGTATTTTTCATAAATCGACATAAACTCGTTTATCGCGAGCGCGGCGTAAGGTTTAACAACCGAGGTGCTGGAGATATTGTCGCCCGTGAGCACAATAAGGTCAACCGGGTAGGTGTCAAGCGCCTTTTTAATAACATTTTTGGTGATTGTCTTCATCGGGAAAAAATCCTGCATATCGGAAATTTGCATAATGCGGAATTTGCCGTCTTTGCCGAACTGAAGGTGTGTGTCAACCTCTTCGCTTGTTTTCGCGTAAGCGCTGACAAAGGCACACGAGCAGATAAGAACAGCGCACATAACAAATGAAAGAACCCTTTTGATCACAGTAAAATCCTCCTTAAAATCTTTTGTTTGATTTTAACACATTACCGCAGGAAAATCAATCATTTATTATTCAAAACGGTTTATGGCAATCATATTTAAATCACTGTTTTTTTGCGGTAACGTTGAGCCAGGGTTTGCTCGGGTGGCAATTAATCTCAACCCCGGTAAAGCCGGCGTTTTCAAGCATACTTTTCAGCTTTTCTCCCGTGTAAAGGTTCATACCGTCAATTATCTTTGAAAACTTTACGGATGTTTTATCCGTGCCGGTTGATTCATTGGTAATTGCGACTATGCCGCCGTTTTTCAGAACACGGTAAACCTCCGAAAAAGCCTTTTCAATGTTCTGCCAGAAATATACTGTTTCAAAGGCTGTAACAATATCAAAGCTACCGTTTTCAAACGGGAGTGAGCAGACATCGCCATGAAAAATCTCACATCTGCGGTTACGGATTGCTGCGGAGTTTAACTCTTTTGATTTGGCAACGCTTATTTCGGAATAATCTATTCCGTATGCTTTATCGCACCTTTCAAGCAGGCGCTTAACATTCGCGCCGCCCCCGCAGCCGCAGTCAAGAGCACACTTGAGATTTTCACTGCCGATAAAACCAAAGCCCCACTGCGCAAGAGCGCCGTGGCTTGAGCCGTTCATACCGTTGACCATCATCTTGCCGAGAAAACCCTCCGGCTTTTTGGTCTGACTGAAAAACTTTTTCATTATGCCCATATAATTCACCTCATTTCAGGAGGGCAGTCTGCTTTTTCAGCACCTTTTCCGCAATTCTCATACCGAGTATCGCGACGGGAACGGTGAGAACCAGCGCAATAACAATAGCGGGAATATTGTTGATTACGGGCTCCATTTTATCCGCGTAGCCTGCGGGCATCTCTTCAACCGCAGCCGCGAGCGAACCCTCTTTGTCAAACCACCAGTGAGCGGAATAGGCATAGAAAGAGAAAGCAAACGGGATAAAGCTCAGGCGGACTCCTTTGAGAGTATCATATCCGCAGACCGCTCTGATTATCTCAGCCAATACGGCAAGACCGATCATACCTATTATAAGCGGAAGATTGCCTTCGCCTGCGATAATACCGATAATCAGCGTGAAGCCGTTGAGAATTGCCGCCGCGCCGAAACCCTGCCGGTTTGCCGCCGCGGGCTGATATACAAAGGCGAACAGCAGCGGCAAAAGTGTGCCGACATAAGCGTAGCAGGCGGGATGAATAAGACCCGTTACCGAACCGAGCGGATAAAGAGCAAGGTAAACAATCGCGGAGATTATGATTGCAAGAACGGAATGCTTTTTCATAATGATGCCTCTTTTCAAATATAATTTGAGTTTTACATATTCTGATTTTTAAGCGCTTCTCCCATTGGAACTTTTTTGATTTTAAGCATCATAAGCGCGGCCACTGCGGCGTAGCTCACCGTTCCCATAACAAACATTTTTACATAACAGGAATCAGACACAATATATGGAACATAGCCCGACATTTTTACATACAGATAATATCTGAACGCCCACTGAAGAAGCAGATGAATAACGGGAATTGAAATAAGGAGCGAAGCGATAACCGCCGCCGATGTGGCAAGAAGATAAAGCTTTGCTATTTCACCGTTGCCGAAACCGAGAATTTTCGCCATAGCTATTGATGTGCTGTTTTTTTCAAGAATCTGTTTTGTCAGTATAAACATAAGCAGAAGGAATATTATAATGCCGAAATACATAAATAAATCCATAAACTCTATAAGTGAAGAAAGCTGATCTACTATTTTAGTCGCATCTTGCAGCATTATTGTGGTAACAATTTCATCCTCGCTTATGTCATCAAGCTCACTGTTGCTGAAATAGCCCGTGAAATAATCATCGGCCTTATCAAACATTTCAAGATAATCGGCACGGGGCATATAAACGGCAAGGGATGCCATATAAGGATAATCGCCGGCTATTTCAAAAGAGTAGGTTTTTGTTGAGTACGGTTCTTTCAAAGTAAGCATATCGCCCGGAGCATAGCCGAATTTTTTCATTACGCTTTCGGAAACAAGCACCTTACCTGCGGGGATTTTCGCTTTTATATATTTGCTGCCATCTTCAATACCGTAAATTGACACACCGTCTTTTACATAACCTTTAACATCGGTATCAAGAGTTGTAAGGCAGAATTTTTCCGCCTGCGGATTTTCCGTTGTAACATCAACGGATTTGACAATGTACTGATAATCCGAAACCATGGATTCTTTCGCGAGCACCGAATAATCCTCAAACATAGGGCCGAACAGCATACCGAAAACCGCGAGGGTGCCGCCGAAAAGAATGCCGAAAAACAGCACAGTATAAGAGCCGATGTTCTGGAAGAATATGCGCAGGCCGAACCTGTGCAAAAACGGAATTTTTGTACTCAGTTTAACTGCTCTGCGCTTTTTGCGCCCCGCTGTTTCGCCACGCAGAAAATCAAGCGGGCGTATTCTCATTTTGCGAGTAAGAACCAGAACATTTATAACAATCATCAAAACAACCGAGCTTACGGTTGTCAGAAGAAACGCCTCGCCGTTCATCAGCGTTTTATAAGTTACAAGAGAGTAGCTTGTATAATATATTTTCACAAAAGCGGCTTCAAAAACGGTGTAACCGAGAATATTGCCGACAACCGCGCCCAGCACGGTAACCGCGACAGGCAGAACAAGGTAATGCCTCACCAATTCCCCTCTGCCGTAACCGGACGCCCTGAGAGTACCGATTGAAGCGGCTTCTCTTGAAACAGTGTTTGTTATTGTTACCGCAAAAACAAAGGCGAGAATAACAAGCATAATATAAAGCATAAGAATTACGGTTGCTTTATCCGAGCCCATATCGTTGCCCGTAAAGGTTATTGCCATATTCTGGTACTGAGGAATGTAATCCTTTATTTCAATGAGTTCGCTGTCAGCAGGGCGTATATCCAGCACTTTTTCGAGTTCTTTCAGCGTTTCGCGAATTTTCGCCGTGTTATAAAGATTTACGGCGTCAACTTTATCTGCCAATGAGTAGATTTCATCAAACGAGAAATCAAGGCCTGACTCGACATCACTTTTTTTATCAAGCTTATCAAAATCTATTTTCGGCGCCTCTTGACTTTCAACATCAAGATCTCCCATCATATTTTCGGCGCTGTCAAATGCGCTTTGCAGATCTTTAAGTGCGTTTTCGGATGTGCCCAGCTTTCCGGCAACAAGTTTTTCAACCGAGGTGCTGTTTTCACGGCAGTATTCATCAAGAAGCAGCTCAGCAGCCTTCTCTTTCGATATACCGATAACTTCAAGAGCCATATCCGTAAGGTCATCCTCGGTCATTCCGGTCATTTCAAGAGCTTCCGAAACAAGTTCCTCGTCACTCAAGCGACCTGAATCGGCAGCAAGTTTTATTTTTTGAGCCGCGGTAAGGTCGGCTTTTTCAATCAGAGCGGAATACAACTGTTCCTGTGTCATTCCGGAGGAACTCAGCAGAATTCGGAAAACCTCATCCCGCGGCATTGAGGCAAGAGCGTCTGATACGGCATCTTCACCCGCCTTTGTGATTTTGCTCTCAATCTCATCTGCGGCTGTTGTAAACATATCTTCAAGCTTTTGCGAAAGAGTTACAACCTGCGGCCAAGCCATATCAACCTTTGTCTGAATCAAATTTTCATCATATTTTTTTATAATGTTTTCAAGTGATTTTATAAGCTTTTCGGAGCGTTCATTCTGTTCGCTCTCATCCCTGCACGGTACTGTATATTTCCATGCGTAGTTATAAAAAAGATGGGCGTCGCCCAATTTTTCAAAACCCTCATCGGTCGTAACCGCAACGCAGAAATTCACCGCGCTGAACATCATATCCGTATTGTTTTCATAAAGGCAGCTGTAATCCGGCAAAGCGACAAATCCCGAAACAGCAAAGCTGCATTTGTTGAAAATAAGTTTGTCGCCTGTTTGCACATTGTTTGTTACGGCAAACAGTCTGTCTATCGCGATTTCATTTTCATTTTCAGGCATTCTGCCCTCCATAAGGCAAACAGTGTTCACCTTTGCCCTTTCGGAATAAATACGCACGGTTTTTACCGTTTCCGTGCCGAAATCGGAGAGCTTTTCATTTTTATAATAAAGATTGTAAAGCGTCAGTTCCCCTGCCTTTTCAATCTGAGAAAGAATTTCCGCAGGGGGCTCGGAAGCGAAAGTGATATGACCTTCTTCAATATTATATTTTTCAAAGCCTTCATGATACGCGGCGGAAACGCTGTTGTCCGCGACAAGAAAACCGGAAATGACACCGATAAATAAAACCAGAAACAGAAAAACGGCAATATATTTGCCTGCGTCACTTCTCAATTCACGGGCGAATCTCTTATTAAGCGGATTATTCATATTGCCACCCCGTTACCAGTCAAGTTCAGAAGCTGAAATTTTTTCTTGATTGACATAGGTTTTTCTTATAACGCCGTCACGAAGCTTAAAGACTCTGTCTGCCATATTTTTAATAGCGTCATTATGTGTAACCATAATGACCGTGCTGCCGTATTTTCGGTTGATATTCTCAATAAGCTTGAGAATCTCTTTTGATGTGTTATAATCAAGCGCGCCTGTCGGTTCATCGCAAAGAAGAATGTCGGGATTTTTCACTATCGCTCTGCCGATTGATGTGCGCTGCTGCTGGCCGCCGGAAAGGCGGTTGGGAAGTTTGTTTTTCTGATCCTCTATGCCCAGCGTTTTGAGCAGTTCATCTGTATCAAGCGGGTTTTTGCTCAGATAAGCGCCAACCTCAATGTTTTCACGAACAGTAAGATTGGGTATCAAATTATAAGTCTGAAAAACATAGCCGAGATGATGCCGCCTGTATTGCGTAAGGGCCTTTTCGTTCATATCGGCTATAATGCCGCCGTTTATGCAAACCGTACCCTCATCCGCGCTTTCAATTCCTCCGATTATATTCAAAAGCGTGCTTTTGCCGGAACCCGACGGCCCGAGAAGAACGCAGATTTCCCCTTTTTCAATATTAAGGTCGATGCCCTTGAGAACCTCAACCCTGTTTTCTCCGCTGCCGAAGCTCTTTTTTATATTTTTCAATTCGCAAAAACTCATATGCTTAACCTCTTTTATTTTATTGCCACCGCAAGTTTTTCCACCGAATAGCCTTCGGCGTATTTGCGGCAGTAAACATCTTTGCACTTTCTGTATTTTTCAAATGTGATTTTCGCCGCGTTTTCGTCACCGTAAACCTTCCAGCAACCCGAACATTTGCAATTTCCGGCGCCGTGTTTTATAAACCCGATAACATCATCGGGAGGATAACCGAGAAACAAACCGATTTCATGCGGAAAATCATCGCAAGTCAAAAGCTTTCTGCGCAGGCATGAAACGCATTTTTCCGCCGAGCCGTGCGGATAACCGTAATCAACGAGAATCTCCTTCGCGTGTGATGAGAGCAGGTCGTTTTTCAGTTTTTCCGGCCGGTAAAGATACAGCAGGGCGTTTCCGCGGCAAAACCTCATCGGAACAAACCGAAGCCCTTTATGACTGAGCCTGCGGTTTATGTTTCTGACCGCCTCTCTCATTTCACTCTCACATTCAAATCTGCAGGAGAAAAGATTGCCGGTTTTTAAGCCCGCAAGAGTAGGCGCGCATTGGCTGATAAATAAATCCTCTGACATATCGGCTCCTTGAAGCAATAATCAATATCGGTTAGCTTTGGCTAACTATAGATCCAAAACAAAAGCGGCTGAGCCGCGTTTCGGTTAGCATTTGCTAACTTTATCTTGAGTATATCACCGATTTTCGAAAAAATCAAGTGTAAAAGTAAATAAATATCCGCGCTTAATACCGATTTCAGACAAACAAGGCCGAAAAAATTTGAGCGAAAAGCTCAACACAACCGGATTAAGTACGCCTCGAGGCCGGTGCCTTGCGATGACGGCAACGACGATACGCAAAAACAAATACTGAAACTTATCGTCAGATTTATCTGAAATCAATATCCGGCTTAAAACAAAAGCAGACCGCCCAAGGGCAGTCACTCGTAAAACAGTAATGCCTCAAAGAGCGACTTTCGCACATCTTTGCAGGTATTCCTCATCGTCATAACCCGCAAATATGCACAAATTTCATCTCTTTGAGGTGCGAAGCAGTTTTCACGCAAAAAAAGAGTCGCAGAACAAGGAAGATTTGTGAGAGCATACTTGATGTATGGTAAGCAAATCTGACGATGTTATGCGGCTTTTAGTTTGATGCGAAAACCAATACTGGTTTATGAGTTACTGCCCAAACGGACTGCTTTCAATTCTTTTTCAGCTGTATTTCATCGGGTAAGGCTTAAAAAACGGATTGCGTAAAGCAAGTCAATAATTCCACTTGCGGCTGTCTATAAGTTTTTTGAGGCTTTTTCTTGTTTTTTCATAGTTTTCTCCGAAACTGTCCTCATTATTCCAGAAGTTTGTTTCAACATACTTGAGATCCCTGTCGATTGCCTCCTGAATACTGTCTTCGATATTTTTGGTAAGCTCGCTTACGGTGTTTTCGCTTTTGCGGTTTTCTTTCATCCATTTTATAGTGTCACGCAGGGAATCCTCGGCGCTCATGGGGCTGTAGTCAAGCTCACGCACAGCCTTTTCGTATGAAAAATTGCAGTTTTCACAGAGTTTGTTGATTGAAAACGGAGTGAGTACGGGAGGCAGTTTAGCGGCTTTGAACAGCACCTCAATAACCGGGCACATTTTAAGAACAAAGCCTTTTGTCAGCGCGATTTTCGGCGAAGGTTTACCCTCGATTTTCGCAAGAGCTTCGATAAACTCCGTTACCGAAAGCCTGTCGCCGCAAAGAAAGTAGCACTCGCCGCCCCTGCCTTTTTCCGCCGCGGCAATCATACCCTTGGCAACATCGCGCACATCAACAAAGTTATAACCGCCGAACCTTAAAGTGCAGGGAAAAAGTCCGCTGAGATACAGTTTTATCATTGTGCATACGCTGTTTGTGCCCTGATAATCATCGGGGCCGATGCAGCAGCTCGGCTGAACTATGCAGATTTTCAGCTTGTTATCACTTTGCTCAATGCAATACTGTGAAGCCGCAGCCTTGGATTTGCCGTAGGCATCGTGCAAAAGATTGGGGTCAAGGGTCGAATACTCCCTGATTTTTGCCGTTCCCTTTGTGGCGGGAATGCAGTCAACGGATGAAACATAAACAAGGTTTTTGACACCGCACTTTTTACAGGCGGCAACAACATTTTTTGTGCCGTTGTAGTTTACCTCCCAAACAAGCCTGTCGCGGTTGCCTTCAATATCAACAAGGCCCGCAACATGGTAAACGGTGGTTGCACCCTTAAAAGCTTTTTCAAGGCTTTCATAGTCACATATATCGCCCATAGCCTTTTCAACATTGAACTCATCGAGGGTTTTGGTGTCATGCCTCAGAAGAACACGGATTTTGCCCGGTCTGCCGGAAAGCTCCTTTACGAGCGCGTAACCGACATATCCTCTCGCACCCGTAACTACCGATAATTCCTCTTTTGCTTTTTTCATTTTCAGCCTCCGTTTTGCAAATTCCGAATTAAATAATAAAAGTTAACATTTTAAATGTCAACTTTCCAAGGGCAAAATTAACAAAATCATAATATTTGCAATCACGGCATATCAATAAGGTTGAATTTATGTTTTAACCTGCTATAATAGACATAACAGATAAATATTAATAACGAGGTAGCGAAAAATGAAAAAATTCTTATGTTTGATTTGCGTAACGGCTATATGCCTTGCGTTCAACGCCTGCTCGGCAGAAAAAAGCGGCACCGCTCAGGCCGGCTCCGCCGGCTCGGAAGAATCGCAGACAAACGCTCCCGATGAAGTGATTTCGGAAATAATATCCGGAATAGCGGATAAAAAGCCGGCGAAAAAAGCTGAAACAACATCTGCAGCCTCTGTTAACAGAAGCGAGTGGATAAACGCATACAAAGAGGTTCTTCTCAACCTTGATAAAGAGGATATTGAGCTTTATGATCAGGAACCGAGATTCTGCCTTTGCTATATTGACAGCGACAGTGTTCCCGAACTTGTTATCTCAACCGGAAACTTTCACGCGGCGGGCTGCTGCATATTCACATTTGCCGACGGAAAAGCTGTAAATCTCGGGCCTTTCGGCGGTTTCGGTCAGACCGACTATATTGAAAAAGGGAATGTTATTATTGACGGTTACGGCAATAACGGCTATTTTGTTGAAACATACTGTAAACTTGACGGCGGCATACTCGACACCCTGCTTGAGGTTGAAATCGACTCAAGAGAAGAAGATGAGAAATACACTGTTGACGGCAAAGAAATAACAAAAGCCCAGTATGATACCCTTGTTTCCGAAATAACGGCGGGCTCCCCTCAAAAAAGCACGGCTGAATACGAAAAATGTTTTGCGATTTCACAGGAAAGCATTGATAAAAATCTCAAATAAACGGAGTTTTGAACTTGAAAATTTTTTTGGAACTGTTTCTGACTTTTGCGCGAATAGGTGCCCTGACCTTCGGAGGCGGGCTTGCGATGCTGCCGATGCTTAAATATGAGCTTTGTGAAAAACGCGACTGGGTCACCGAAGACGAAATAATGGATTATTACGCCATAGGTCAGTGCACACCCGGAATTATCGCCGTAAACACGGCAACCTTTGTAGGCTTTAAAAAGAAGGGCGTTGCCGGCGGAATAATCGCCACAATAGGTATGGTTACACCGTCAATAATTATAATACTGCTTGTTGCCACCGTTTTGAATGTGTTTATGGGCAACGAGATTCTCTCGCATGCACTCTCAGGGATAAGAGCCGCGGCGTGCGCGCTGATCGCGAGCACCGTTGTAACACTTGCGAAAAAAGGCATTACCGATATTATCTGCGGCGCGATTTTCACGGCAGCCTTGCTTCTCTCATATTTTCTGCACATTCCGAGCATTGCGATTATTGCCGTGAGCGGAGCAATAGGTATAATAACCGGTGTGATAAGGAGGAGAAAAAAAGTATGAAAATATATCTCCTTCTGATTTTGGAGTTTTTTAAAACCGGGCTGTTTGCCATAGGCGGAGGTCCGGCGACAATTCCTTTTCTCAGCGAAATGTGCGACAAATACGGCTGGTTTACGCACGAGGAACTGACCACTATGATAGCGGTGAGCGAAACAACGCCGGGCCCCGTGGGGGTTAACATGGCAACTTATGTAGGCTACACTACTGCAGGCTTCGCGGGCGGACTGCTCGCAACGCTTGCGCTTGTTTTTCCAAGCGTTGTAATTATTTGCGTAATCGCGAAATTTCTTGCCTCTTTTCGTGAAAACAAGCTTGTGACCGACGCGTTTTCAACCATTCGCCCCGCGGTAGCCGCGTTGATTGCCACAGCAGTTGCCGGTCTTGTTCAGGACGCTTTTTTCAGAACGGGTACCGACGGTAAATTGACCGTTCTTATTGCCCCCGTTATTTTGTTCGCCGTTATTTTTGTTTTGCTGCAATTCAAAAAGCTGAAAAAAATCCACCCCGTTTTCTGGTTTGCCGGGGCGGCGGTAATCGGAATTGTATTTAAGATGTAGTTTACAGGCAGAATATGCATTGAAAAAGCGGGGCGCGCGGCCCCGCTTTTAAAGTATATTTAAACAGCCGAAAGGATATTGGCATTTCTCAGCGAAGGGTCTTTGACCCTTTCATTCACCGAATACGCGTGAACTCCCAAATCGTTATTCTTTGCTTCTGTAAGGTTCTGCGCTTTCAGCTCTTCAATAACGGCAAGGCTGATTTCATCCATTATGCCCTGCTTGCGCTGAGCAAGCTCATCGGTATTGCCTGTTGTAAGCAGTATTTCAAGGGGAGAAGCGAGTTCGCTGAGCTTCTCCAGCTGTGCCAGCGCCCTGAAACTCCATTTGTAAAACGGCATATATTTATTGTTAAGCCGGAAAACAGCTGCGAGAGTGTTGTTGACAAATTCACCGACAGCGAGCTGAGCGGCCGCCGTTTCACCGTGGCCTATGCACCTGCCGTAATTGTATTGACCCGATTGCGCCATAAGAACGAGATTGCCCGCGAGCTTTTTGTTTCTGACATCATCGGGCATATTCATAAGCCTTGCTCTGATTGCGGAAAACTCGCCGTAATCATCTCTGAATATTTTGCCGTTTGTGGCTTCCGCAAGGTATGTTTCGGGAATTGAAAGCCATTCGCCCACTGACAATTCACCGTTTTGAGTTCCTGTTTTCGCCTCATAAAACGACGCTGTTCTTATAACTCCGTGGCGGCTGCCGCCAACGGGGTTTAATTTTAACCTTTCAACGCCCTCAAATGTTTTCGGCAGCTTCGCATAAGCCCGTTCAAGCCTGAATTCCGTTTTGCTGTCTATTACATCTTCTCCGGGAATAAACATACAGAAACCGGGTTCAAAATCATGGTCGCGTGATATTTCATCATCAAAACCGAAACATTCGGAACCCGCTCCGGCAATACCGACTGCAATTACTCCTTCAAGTTCGGGAAACTCGCTTTTTATCATCGGTGCGCCGCATTCATAATAGAATTTTTCCGAGAGTTCAATTCCGTTCATAAATCTGTTTTGCCCTTTCGGAGTATTTTCTGTTTAGCGAAAAAAAGCCGAAATAGTCGAAAACCGGTGCGCATTTTTCACAGACGAAAGCATAATTGCCGTCATGCTTCAATCCCTCTGTTTCAAGCAGGCTGTCGGCTTTTAAAACACATTCGGCAATAAACTCCTCGCTGTTTTCAAGGCCGTTTTCGTTCTCGGCAGATGTTGCCATATTAAGGTAGGTCACAGCCTGTTCGGGTTCACAGCCTTCATTTTCAGCCATTATATTCAAAGCCGCGGCGAAGCACTGCTTTGCCTGTTCAAAATCGCCTGTATCCGAGAGCGCCAGACCCATATTGTTGTAAAGGCCTCCCAGACGGGTGTCTGTTCGCGGGAGCTCACGCTCATAAATCTCTTTTGCTTTTTCATAAAGCGGCACCGCCTCTTTCACCCGCGAAAACGCTTTATACGCGGTGGCGATATTCAGATAAGCCGTTGCTGCGGTTACTGTTCCTTCAAGGCCTTCGCCTTTGATAAGCTCAAAAAGCTTTTCACAGGCACAACCGGCTTCATTTTCTCTGCCGAGTTTTCGATAAAGCCCGACAAGCTCGTTGCAAACCGTTATAAGCCCCCTGCCGTCACCGTTGAGCTCAGCCTCCTGCTCCCAGTATTTTAAATGCCTTTCAGCCGACTGATAATCATTGCGGCTTAAATACTCATCGAGCCTGTCAATCACTCTTACGCTGTCGATTCTTTTTATTTCCCCTTCTTTACAGAAAACGCACCGAGGTTCTTCATAATCTTCTTTTTTCAAATAATCAGACATACAATCACCTTTTGCCGAGAATTTTTTTAAGGTACTGCCCCGTGTATGATTTTTTTACCTTTGCCACCGCCTCCGGAGTGCCGCAGGCAACAATTCTTCCTCCTCTGTCACCGCCGTCGGGGCCGAGGTCGATGATATAATCGGCGCATTTTATCACATCAAGATTATGCTCAATTACTATAACGGTATTGCCCGAATCAACGAGCTTTTGCAAAACATTGATAAGGCACCTTACATCATCGGTATGAAGCCCGGTTGTCGGCTCATCAAGAATATAAACAGTTCTGCCGGTGGCGGGGCGTGAAAGCTCGGTTGCGAGTTTTACCCTTTGCGCTTCACCGCCGGAGAGCGTGGTTGCCGCCTGACCGAGTTTAATATAGCCGAGACCCACATCATAAAGTGTTTGCAGTTTTTTGCGGATTTTTTGCTGGTTCTCAAAAAAAGACAGGCTTTCCTCAACAGTCATTTCAAGAACCTCATATATGTTTTTGCCCTTAAACCTGATTTCAAGCGTTTCTTTGTTGTATCTTGTGCCTTTGCACACATCGCACGGCACATAAATATCCGCGAGAAAGTGCATTTCGATTTTAACGGAGCCGTCACCCTGGCACGCCTCACATCTGCCGCCTTTGACATTGAACGAAAACCTGTTTGCCTTGTAACCGCGTTTTTTTGAATCGGCAAGAGACGCGAAAAGGTCGCGTATATCATTGAAAACGCCGGTGTAAGTGGCAGGGTTGGAGCGCGGAGTTCTGCCGATGGGAGACTGGTCAATGCAAATAACTTTGTCAAGGTATTCAATGCCTTCAAAGCCGCCGTTTTTACCCGCGAAGGTTTTAGCGTTATTCAGCTTTGAAGCAAGTTTTTTATAGACTATCTCATTTATGAGCGATGATTTCCCGCTGCCCGACACGCCCGTGACGCATATCAATTCGCCGAGCGGAAAAACAACATCTATCTTTTTGAGATTGTTTTCGGCAGCCGCGTGAACAACAAGCTCTTTGCCTGTGCCGCTTCTTCTTTTTTCGGGCACGGGTATGGTTTTTTTGCCGCTGAGATATTGACCCGTAACTGATGTTTCGCATTTTTTGATGCCTTCTACATCGCCGGAATAAATGAGATTCCCTCCGTGAATGCCCGCCCCGGGGCCAATATCCACAATATAATCCGCAGCAAGCATAGTTTCTTCATCGTGTTCAACCACTATGAGCGTGTTGCCCATATCACGCAGATTTTTAAGTGTTGAAAGCAGCTTTTCGTTATCTTTCTGGTGAAGCCCTATGCTCGGCTCATCGAGTATATACATTACGCCCACAAGTGATGAACCGATTTGAGTGGCAAGACGGATTCTCTGGCTTTCGCCGCCGGAAAGGGTGCCGGATGAGCGTGAAAGAGTGAGATAATCCAGACCGACATCGCTTAAGAACTCCAGCCTTGAACGAATCTCTTTAAGTATAAGCCTCGCTATCTGAAAATCACGGTCACTGAGTTGGAGTTCATCAAGAAATTTCAGCTCATCTTTAATTGATTTGTCGGTAAATTCTTTTATATTAATGCCGCCGACGGTTACGCCCAAAGACTCTTTTCTGAGCCTCGCGCCGCCGCAGTCAGGGCATACCTGTTCCGTCATATACTGCTCGATTTCGTTTTTTGACCACTCACTTGTTGTAGTGGTATATCGGCGTTCCATATTGGTTATTACGCCTTCAAAATCCGTCAGATATGTTCCGCTGCCGTATTCGCTGCGGCGTTCAAGTTTGATTTTTTTGCCCTTTGTGCCGTAGAAAATAACATCCCTTGCCTGCTTTGAAAGCTTATCAAACGGGGTATCAAGCGAGAAATTGTATTCACGCGCGAGCCCCTCATAATACATCTGCGCTATTGTGCCGCCGTCGGCTACGGACCAGCCGGAAAGTTTTATCGCGCCCTGAGCGATTGAAAGCGAGCCGTCGGGCACAATGAGGTTTTCATCAGGCTTCATAAACACACCGAGACCCGAACAGGTTTTGCACGCTCCGAAAGGATTGTTGAATGAGAACGATCTCGGCTCAAGTTCTTCCATACTCACACCGTGCTCCGGGCAGGCGTAATTAAGTGAAAACAGCTTTTCTTCACCGTCAACCACATCCACAAGCAAAATACCGTCGCTGAGTTTTGTAGCCGTTTCAATGGAGTCCACCAGCCTTGAACGGATGCTTTCTTTTATAACAAGCCGGTCCACCACAACCTCAATATTGTGCTTTTTGTTTTTTTCAAGTTTGATTGTTTCTGCAAGGTCATAAATTATTCCGTCAACACGCACGCGCGCAAAGCCGCTTTTTCTTACACCGTCAAGCTCTTTGGAAAACTCGCCTTTTTTGCCCATAGCTATAGGCGCCATAAGCTGAATCTTTGTGCCTTCCTCAAGCTCCATAACGGAATCGCACACATCGTCAACGGTCTGCCTGGCTATTTCGCGCCCGCATACCGGGCAGTGAGGCACACCGATGCGCGCGTAAAGAAGTCGGAGATAGTCATATATTTCCGTTACAGTTCCCACTGTTGAGCGCGGGTTGCGTGATGTTGTTTTCTGGTCTATTGAAATAGCCGGTGAGAGACCCTCAATGTATTCAACATCCGGCTTTTCCATCTGACCCAGGAACTGCCTCGCGTAAGATGAGAGAGATTCAACATATCTTCTTTGACCTTCAGCGTAAATTGTATCAAACGCCAGCGAGGATTTGCCCGACCCCGACAGGCCCGTGAAAACCGTAAGCGAATTTCTCGGAATGCTTACATCAACATTTTTAAGGTTATGCACCCTTGCGCCTTTTACAAAGATATTTTTCTGTGCCATTATTTGCCCTGCCTCAGTTTTTCTATTCTGTCACGCAGATAAGCCGCCTGCTCGAATTCAAGTATTTTAGCCGCCTGTTTCATCTCGGCAGTCAACCTGACAATAAGAGCCTCCCTCTCTTTTCTGCTCATTTTGGAAACGGGCTTTTCTTTGCCCTCATCCGTTGAAATCTTTATTATATCGTGAACATCTTTAACTATGGTTTTGGGCACAATACCGTGCTTCTCATTGTATTTCTGCTGTTTTTCGCGGCGGCGGTTTGTCTCCGTAATCGCTCTCTCCATTGAAGGCGTAACAAAATCCGCATACATAATAACCTCACCGCCCGCGTTTCTCGCCGCCCTGCCGACAGTCTGAATAAGCGACGTTTCGGAGCGCAAAAAGCCTTCTTTATCCGCGTCAAGAATAACCACAAGTGAAACCTCGGGAATATCAAGGCCCTCTCTTAAAAGGTTGATTCCTATAAGCACATCAAAATCTCCGAGCCGCAGCCCTTTGATTATTTCCATACGCTCTATTGTATCAACATCATGGTGCATATAACGGACCTTTATGCCCAAATCGTCAATATAATCGGTTAAATCCTCCGCCATCTTTTTGGTAAGAGTTGTTACAAGCACTCTCTCTTTGCGCTCAATACGCATATTGATTTCGGAAACAAGGTCGTCAATCTGCCCGTCGGTCGGCCGCACGCTGATAAGCGGATCAAGCAGACCCGTGGGTCTGATAACCTGCTCAACGGTTTGAACGCTTTTTTCTTTTTCAAACTCTCCGGGTGTGGCGCTGACAAATATTTTCTGCCCTACCCTCTCATAAAACTCATCGAAGGTAAGCGGTCTGTTGTCATAAGCAGATGGCAGGCGGAAGCCGAAATCTATAAGACTTTTTTTGCGTGAGCGGTCGCCGCCGTGCATACCGTGAACCTGCGGCAGTGTAACATGGGATTCATCAATAAAAAGAATAAAATCATCGGGCATATAATTGAGCAGTGTAAACGGCGCGGAGCCCGCAGGCCTGCCTGACATAACTCTTGAATAGTTTTCAATGCCCTTGCAAAAGCCCGTCTCTCGCAGCATTTCAATATCATATTCCGTTCTCTGCCTTATGCGTTCCGCTTCAAGCAGTTTGCCTTCCGATTCAAAAAAGCGCACCCTTTCAACCATTTCATCGTGTATTTTGGAAAGGGATTTTTCCATTTTATCCGCGCCGATAACATAGTGAGACGCAGGGTAAACAGCTATGTGCGAAAGCACCTGTTTAACCTGACCCGTAAGCGGGTTTATTTCGCTTATACGGTCTATTTCATCGCCGAAAAATTCAACTCTTATCGCGTTCTCGCTTGAATAAACGGGAAATATTTCAACCACATCGCCGCGAACGCGGAATTTATTGCGCACAAAATTAACATCGTTGCGCTCATACTGGATTTCAACAAGCTTCGCGATAAGGTCATCTCTTGATTTTTCCATGCCCTGTCTGAGCGAAATAACCATACTGCGGTAATCAATCGGGTCGCCGAGAGTGTAAATGCACGAAACACTTGCCACAATAATAACATCACGCCGTTCGGAAAGCGATGAGGTCGCGGAATGACGAAGGCGCTCGATTTCCTCGTTTATTGCAGAATCTTTCTCAATATAAGTGTCTGTTGTGGGAATGTAAGCCTCCGGCTGATAGTAATCGTAATAACTTACGAAATACTCCACGGCGTTTTCGGGAAAAAACTCACGAAACTCGGAACAGAGCTGAGCCGCGAGGGTTTTGTTGTGGGCAAGCACAAGAGTAGGCCTGTTGACCCTTTCGATAACATTGGCCATGGTGAATGTTTTGCCCGAGCCGGTAACGCCGAGAAGAGTTTGTTCGTTGTAGCCTTTGTTAAGACCGTCAACAAGTTTTTCGATTGCCTCGGGCTGGTCACCCGTAGGTTTATAGGTTGAGTGAAGTATAAATTTATCCATAATCAAAATAACACACCGAATCGTTCTGTTGAGCGCATTGAAAGCAAGCCGTCCGCGCCCTGAATGAAATGGTCGGCGAGCTTAATTCCGTTTTGTGAAAATAATTTTATAAGCTGTTTTGTGGAGTTGACATCCTCCCTTGAGGGCGAAGCCAGCCCGTCGGGGTGGTTGTGAGCGACAATCACGGTTTTGGCTCTGCTTTTTTTCGCAAAAGTCAGAAGCCCGTCAAAATCGGGAGCAACAGCCGCTTTTTCACCCTGAGTTTCGCTTGTGTTTGTAAGTCTGCCCGCGCCGTCAAAACAAAGCAACATAAAAACCTCGTTTTTTTCAGCGAGGAAAACGCTTGACACAAACCGTGAAACAGCGTTGAAATCATCAAGATAAAGGCTTTTTTCGGTAAGCGTGCCGGTCATATACCGTTTGCAAACCTGCGGCAGCATAGTCAGAAAAGCGGCGGCATTGTCGCCTATGCCTTTAACAGAGCGCAAATCATCCGGCGAGGCTTCAAGCACTCCCGAAAGCGAGCCGAATGTGTCAAGCAGAAGCTGCGCCGCCGGGTTTGTATCCTTGCGGGGAATACAGTAAAAAAGCAGCATTTCAAGTACTGCCCGGTCATCCATATTTTCCAGACCGCCGGCAAAATAGCGCTCACGCACCCGCGCTCTGTGATTCTCATGCATAGCCGCACCCCCTGTTTACGCTTGAAATAGTATTATATAATATAAACGGTATTTTGTAAATGTTTAAATCAGGTTTTATTTATGTTTTTGAGGCGTTTTTGAGTTCATAAATTTTAGGTCTTTATTTTCCCTGCGTTTTGTTATAAAATTACAGTATAAAAACTCGGAGGTGACTTTATGAAAGCGGTTATGCTTGACGGATACACAACAAACCCCGGCGATTTGAGCTGGGCGGAACTTGAAAAGCTCTGTGATTTAAAGATTTATGACAGAACTCCGGCTGAGCTTATTTATGAAAGATGTGAGGGAGCCGAAATTGTTCTGACGAACAAAACTCCCCTGCGCAGAAAAACACTTGAAAAACTGCCGGATATAAAATACATCGGTCTGCTCAGTACGGGCTTTAATGTTGTTGACATTGATTACTGTGAAGAGAAAAGTATTCCCGTGTGCAACATCCCTTCATACAGTACCAACGCCGTGGCTCAGCTGGTATTTGCCTATATTCTTGAATTTTGCAACCAAGTGAGCCTTCACAGCAACGCCGTTCACAGCCTTGAATGGACTCACAGCAAAGATTTCAGTTTTTGGAAAACGGATTTAACGGAGCTTGACGGCAAAACGCTGGGAATAATCGGCCTCGGAAAAATCGGGAAAAGGGTTGCTGATATAGCTCTCGCTTTCGGGATGAATGTTATTGCCTGCACATCGCATCCGTCAGAATATAAAAGCGTTGAATTTGCCGCCCTTGACGAACTGCTTGCCCGAAGCGATTTTGTCAGCATCCATACTCCTCTGACCCCGAAAACGGAAAAACTTGTAAACCGTGAATTCCTTGAAAAAATGAAAAAAACTGCCTTTCTCATCAACACCTCAAGCGGACCCGCCGTTGACGAGGAAGCCCTCGCCGACGCTCTCAGCAGCGGCAAAATAGCCGGTGCGGGGCTTGATGTGCTTTCAACCGAACCGCCGCTGCCGGGCAATCCGCTTGTTGGCTGCAAAAACTGTTTTATAACACCGCATATAGCCTGGGCGAGTTTTGAGTGCCGCGAAAGACTTATTGATATTTTAACGCAAAACCTCAAGGCTTTTCTTGACGGCAAAACACAAAACTGCGTTTGGCAAAAATAAAAACGGTTAATAAAGATTTCGGCGTGATTTGCCTCACTCCGATTTTCAGCTCCTGATTTTTTAAAGCGTTGATGAGCCGCCGATAAAAGCGAAACCGCGCAATCTTGCAATGTGTTCAGTCACTGAACTGCAAGAATGCGCGGTCTGTTTGTTTTATTTAATTGAGCCGTCGATTTAATTATAAATTAATTAAGCGGTTTTACTTACATCAAATCCCCGATAAAACGGCCGAGCAGATTTGTCAAATCAAAACTGAAAAACGGCGGTTTTTAACTTTGCCTTGCATTTATCTTTCCAATTTTTGACAGTTCATACATTTTTATGATATATTTTTAATGAAAAAATGAGAAAAAATTATTTTTTACGCTAACGCTAACCTTTCGCTTTTTCATTTGTCTTATATTACAGATAGCATTTTTTTAAGTGTTATTCAAAACGGAATGTGTATTGTTTCGGCAGTTATTTACCGCGCGCAACCTTTCAGTTAAAGCAAGGTGATTAAAACGGATAATAAAAAACATATTGCCGCACTGGTAAAAGCATATAAAAAAGGCGATTCCGGCGCCTTTCTGCAGCTTTATGAGGAAACATTCGTCCATGCAAAATACATAGCGCAAGGCATTGTTAAGAACATTGACGACGCGGAAGATATTGTGCAGGACAGTTACCTTGCGGCTATTGAAAAAATCGGTGACCTGAGAGAGCCGTCAAAATTTTTGTCATGGTTTTATAAAATCGTATCAAACAAGGCTAAGAACTATTCTCAGAAAATGAAGCCTGATTTTTTCAAAAACAAAAGTGAGGAACAAAACGCTCTGCACAGTGCTTATGCGACTGATGAATCCACACCTCAGGAGAGCATTGAAAAGCAGGAATTAAATGAAAAATTAGGTGAAATAATCCGCAGCCTGACTTATGAACAGGGTGTATCGGTAATGCTGTATTATTTTGACGGGCTTTCGCTTTCCGAAATCGCCGAGATAACCGGTGTAAGCTCAAACCTTGTAAAACAGCGGCTGTGGAGCGCAAGAAAAAAGATAAAGAAGGAAATGGAAAATTCCGAGGGCAAAGACGGAAACAAGCTTTTTGCGCTGTTGCCTTTTCCCGGTTTGTTTGCGTCAAAAATATTCAGACACAGAGTTTTGTCATCCGGTTATACTCTTTCAACCGCAGGCGGCAGCTCCGCCGGAGGCACGGTTGCGGCAAAAACCGTTGCGATGACCGCCGCGCACAAAGCGGTTGCGGGAATAGCCGCCGTTGCCGTAATAGGCGGATCATCCGCGGGAACCGCCGTTATGGTAAAAAACAGAAAAAACGAAATTAAATCCGCAGGCACCGCCGTTACGGATTACAGCGGCGAAACACAAACTGTTTTTAAAGCGTTTACGGCAACATTCACGGCAGTTGAAACCGTAACAACTTTCGCGGCGGCGAACGAAACAGTTTCGGTCTTGACGAGTCAAACAGTTCAGACTGACAGCAATTCAACTTCCGGCTCAGGCAATATAAGCCGAAAAGAGCAAAAAGAATCAAACAGCAACAAGCCCGTTTCATCAACCTCGCAAAAAGAAACAACAACAGAACACACAACAACGGGAAGAAAAAACAAGGAATACACAACAGGCACCACCGCACAAAAACGCACCGAAAGCACAAGCGTTTCAACAACCTCCGGCACACGGCGTGAAACAACCTCCCCGGAACAAACAACATATAACACCCCGGAAACAGCCGCACCGACAGAAAAGCCGACCGAAACTGCTTCAACAAAAGCAAAAGCCGAAATATACATAACAGTTGTTAAAGACGGCGGGGCAACCACAGTAGGCACATTTACCAAAACAATAGACGCCGGCGAAAAATACAGTTTCAGCGACGCTGAAGCGGACGCTAAATCAAGATACGGCGGTCAGCATGATTTTACCTATGTTTATTCTTACGGCACCGACGCGTCGTCAGGCGCTGAGGCAGGCAACACTTACAATATTACGATCGATATATAAAATAATCCGGAGGGTTGATTATGCTTAAAATTAAACGCGCTATTTCATTTGCAATCTGCTTTTCCGTCCTGTGCGGAATCATTTTCGGCAACAGCGGAGTAATTAACAATTTTGTATTTGCTCAGGGTGAATACAGCGTCGGCGATACATTTTATTACGGAACTTATCCGCAATCAAAGGCAGAAGAATCAGATTCGCTCAAAGAAGCTGCTGAAAATGCAGTATGGAAAAGTTATGATTACTACAGCGGGGAAAATGAGGAATATGAGCCAAACACTTATTACAAAACAGCTCAAATGCACTCCGGAGATTGGATGCAATTTGCCGATTTCTTCCTTGACGGCGTAAAGTATCGTGCCGTAAAATGCAGTGAATACAGACCTTTTATGACCGGAACAACTACTAATAGTTCAAACTCATATATTTATAAAAACGGATATTTGTTAAACCAAATCTATTATTTCAAATATGAACCGATTGAATGGCGGGTAATTGATCCAATCAACGGTCTTGTCGTGTGTAATTCTATCCTGGACAGCCAGCCGTTCAATAATTATGTTTTGCTATTGGGAAATTATTACTACGGAGATGAGGGAGCGGCTTCTCATTCTTCCTATGCCAGCAATTACAAAAACAGCAGCATAAGAGCTTGGCTTAACAAAGATTTTTATGAAACAGCATTTTCAAATAATCAGAAGAATAATATTGCCGTAACGGAAAATCTTAACAATGACTGTTTTCCGTTTGATTCGAGATTTTGCTCCGAATCAACTTCCGACAAAATGTTTCTTCTTTCTTACGACGATATATTTAACACAAATTACGGCTTTGATTCAGATGAATCAAGAAAACTTTACGGAACCGATTACGCTGAAAGCCAAGGGCTGAATGCTTACAACGCTTCGGGGGATTATATTGGATATGCCGGCTATTGGCTTCGCACCGCCAATGATAATTCAATTGGAATCAATTGTGTGTTCTGAACCGGCCATGTCAATGGATATTCAGTTGTTTATACCGGATTCGGCGTCAATCCCGCTATGAAATTGAATATCATAACCGAAAACACCGAACTTTCAGAAGAGCTTTATTCAGCTTCAGGTGAGGATGCGCCCGTAAAACATACCCTAAGGATTTCGCTCAATAACGGCGACCCGGATACAGTGTATGAACTCGCAGCCGGTGAAAAGATAACGATGCCGGAAATTCCCGAAAGAGAGGGCTTTGAATTCGCTTTCTGGGAATATAATCAGCAAGGCAAACGGCTCTGCAAACGCTCAACGGAGGGTTATGTTCTTGAAGAAATGCCGGATTGCAACACCTTTATCGGCGCGAGATGGATTGCGACCGACGCGGACGAATCCGACTGTAAAGCCGGAGATTATATTTATTTCGGCTCATATCCTCAAAGTGAGGTTACCGATGAAGGTCTTAAAACAGTTCTCAACAGTCTGACATCGGACGGCGACTGGTTAAGCTACGGATATTACACCGGAGAAAGCCAAAACGGGTACCCCGCCTACGGCACAATGGCGCCCTCTGATTTTATGCGGTATGCGGATAAAGAATACGGCGGCGAAAAATACAGGGCTGTTGTTTTTGATTTCGGCAGACCTCAAAGCACCCTGTCCGCTCCCGGAACATTCTCCCCTTCCGTTTCAAACGGCGGATTTGAGCCGTCAACCGTTTACTGGTTCAGATATGAGCCGATTTTGTGGAGAATTCTCGACGCGGAAAAGAAAATCATAGTTTCCGATATTGCGCTTGACGCTCAGGCCTTCAATAACAGTGTTTATAAAAATTCCGATATTGAAAACTCAAAGCTGAGTTTGTTCAATGACGCGCAATACAATAATTACGCTTCATTTTATTCAACCTCGTCCCTTCGCGAATGGCTTAACTCATCATTCTTTGAAACCGCGTTTTCATCTGTTGAGCGGGAAAATATTTTGAATACGGATTTACCTGAAAACCCCGACTATTACGCCGCGCGAAATTACGGTGTCAAGCCCGATGACTACGCGCCGCTTACAGACAGCCCGGTAACGGATAAAGTTTGGCTGCTGTCATACGGCGAACTTAATGATTATTACAAAGCTTTGGGAAGCAGATGGTATATTGATTATTCCGCCTCCGCCAGCCGATACGCTCAGGCTCAGGGATGCTATATTTGGGATACCGGCAGATGCAACTGGTTCACAAGAACTCCGTCTTATAATTCACTTCTCGCGCACAGCGTTAATTACGGCGGTGACACAGGCTTAAACGCCTTCGGAGACGCTTACAGCACTAATCTCGGCATACGCCCGGCTGTCAGTGTTTCTCTGCTTAAATTCGATGAGCAGAGCGTGCCGAAGGAATACACCCTTTCTTATATTTCCGACGGTGTAGAGCTCGGCAGCGAAAAATACAGGGCAGGAGCTAGGATAAATACGCAAATCCATTCACCGCAAAAAGAAGGATACACATTCAACGGCTGGGATAATCTGCCCGAAATTATGCCCGATACAGATGTGGAGGTAAACGCTGTCTGGTCGGTAAATCAATACAGCATAATTTTTGACACTGACGGCGGAACACCGGTGAATTCAATAACGCAGGATTACGGCTCGGCGGTCGCGATACCCGGCAATCCTGAAAAAGAAGGATACACATTCACACGCTGGGATAAAGAAATCCCCTCAACAATGCCCGCCGAAAACATCTATGTAAAAGCACTTTACAGTGTAAACTCTTATGATCTGGTTCTTTATGATTCCGACGGCAGCGTAATTGAGAGAATTCCCTATTATTACGGTCAACCGGTTGAAATGCCTGCCGGCGCCTCAAAAGCCAATCACGAGTTTATGGGCTGGATAGGCGAACTGCCTCCCAAAATGCCCGCGTTCAACCTTTCTCTGACCGCTTTATGGCGTATAAGTTTAAAATCACAAACCGATGACGTGACCGTGTTGTGTTCCGATGATACGCAGTTTATAAACTCGGATTTTTCGGTAAACGGCGACGAACTGCGGCTTGTTACCGAAAAGCTGACGAACGCGAATGATAAAATTCCCTCCGCTTTCAACGCGAGAGAGGTCGGCGGCGACTGTTACGCGCTTTATAAAATTACGCTTACGGATGACATCGGAAATGTTGTTCAGCCCGACGGTGCTTTTGTAACTGTCAAGCTGCCTGTTCCAGCCGGAATGGATACGGATAAAACAATCTTTATTATGCATTTCAAGCCCGACGGCACAACCGAGAGAATAACAATGGCGGATGAACGCGTGTGGTTTGAAAATGGTTACCTTTGCTTTACAACAAATTCATTCTCTGAATTCGGGCTTTACGGCGAAGGAGAGCCGAATGTTTCAATAAAAGCTTTTTCCGAATATAACGGGAAAACCCTCGATTACCGTACAACGCTGACTTTACACGCTCACGCTCCGTACAATCCGGATTCTTCGGTTATATGGTTTGTAAACGGCGAAAAAGCCGGAAGCGGCGACTCTCTGACGCTCAGGGAAATGAGAAATTCCGAGTACATTATTCAGGCAAAAATAATTGAAAACGGCGAAACCGCGGCACTTTCTCAAACCGAAACGGTCAAAATCAAAACAGGCTTTTTCGCGCGCGTAATCGCCTTTTTCCGTGCTTTATTCAACAGATTGCCGGAAATAAATCAGTTATAAAAAAAGCACCTCCGGTCCGAGCACCGGCGGTGATGCAAAAAGCAGAAAATCTCTCCCGTAAAGGGAAGTCACTCGTAAAACAGTAATGCCTCAAAGAGCTACCTTCGCACATCTTTGCAAGTATTCCTCATCGTCATAACCCGCAAATATGCACAAATATCATCTCTTTGAGGTGCGAAGCAGTTTTCACGCAAAAAAAGAGTCGCAGAACAAGGAAGATTTGTGAGAGCATACTTGATGTATGGTAAGCAAATCTGACGATGTTATGCGGCTTTTAGTTTGATGCGAAAACCAATACCGGTTTATGAGTTACTGCCCAAACCGCGGGAGAGATTTTTTATGCAGATTATTATTTATTTTTTTCGGCAATCACCTTTTTTATGAGTTCGGGAATGTTTGTTATTATTCCGTCAACTCCGCACAAGAGAAGGTAACGGGCGAGAAAGGCTTTGTCAACCGTCCATACATTCACTTTTATTCCTTTTTTATGCGCCCTGTAAACATAGCCGGGGGTAACATGGATAAAGTGCGGATGAAGCGCGTCGGCTTTTATTGACGCGGCGTAGGTTACGGGTGCGAAAAACACTTTCGCGCTTGAAAAAGTCTGCAATGAATAAAGCAGTCCCGTTTTGCAGGCGGGGTCCGTTTGCTTTGCCTCAACAAGCAGTTTGGCGTCAAAGCTCGAAATAATGAGTTTGTCAAACAAACCGTGCGCCTTGACGGCATCAATGGTTTTTTGAACTATTCCGGTTTCGCCCTGTTTGGGGGATTTGAGCTCAATATTAAGTATTTCAATATCCGCGCCTTCACACAAAGTTAAAAACTCCTCAAGAGTGGGGATTTTTGTGCCTGCGAATTTTTCGGAAAAATATGAGCCGAAATCGTATCCGCGCAGTTCCTCAAGCGTCATTTCGGCAATAAGCCCCCTGCCGTCGGATGTCTCGTCTATTGTGTAGTTGTGGCAAACCACGGGCACTCCGTCTTTTGTAACATGAATATCCGTTTCAAAACCGTCAACAACAATCTCAAGTGATTTTTCAAAAGCGGGCAGTGTGTTCTGCGGAGCGTGTTTGTTGGCGCCGCGGTGTGATATTACTTTGCAAATCATATTCTGCCTCCCGTAAAAAAGTATAACTCATTTTAACACATTATTTCCATTATTCAATATTATTTTATTGCAGCGGCGCAATAAAGTATGATTATACATACCGAATAGCATCACTGTGAATACAGAGTGTAAATATAAAGAGAGGGGCCGTCGCAAACGCACTGAATTTGCGACAGTCCCTGAATTTTCACCGGGTTATCTTAAAAAGCTTGCCGCTATATCGGGCACATTTGTGATTACCGAATCACAGCCCCAATCACGCAGGTTGACAATATCCTGAGGGTTGTCAACGGTCCAGGGATTTATCTGCATACCCGCCGCGTGAAAATCGTCAATATATTTTTTATCCACCATAGAATAATGAGGGTGAACGGCACTGCAGCCGATTGACTTGCAAAACTCGACGGGATTGTTTATGAGTTCTTCAATTTCGCAGTCAACGCTGTAAAGCATTCCCGTTTTCACATCGGGGTTGTATTTTTTAACCTCAACCAGAACATCGGGCGAAAAGCAAGAAATCAGAAGATTGTCAAGCAAACCGTACCGAACGGCGAGATCGATTGTTTTGGGCACAATGTCACAGGGCTTCTGAGGAGTTTTAATCTCAACATTAATTGTTTTAAGCCCTTTGCACAACTCAAAGAACTCGCTTAAAAGCGGAATTTTCGTGCCTTTGAAATCGGAGCAGAAATATGAGCCGAAGTCAAGCGCCCTGAGTTCTTCCAAAGTCATTTCGGTTATTGTGCCTGTTCCGTCTGATGTTTCATCAACGGTGTAATTGTGGCACACCACAATGTGGCCGTCTTTTGTGAGGTGAACATCGTTTTCAAAGCCGTCGCAACCGAGTTCAACCGCTTTTTTGAACGCGGGAATTGTGTTTTGCGGGGCATATCTGTTCGCGCCTCTGTGTGAAATAATATCAGTCATAAATATTGTCCTCCTTACCGTTATCGGATTTTATTTCGCCGATGCTGTCGGCGGTTCTGAAGGTTTCGCCGTTATCAAAAAGAATCGCGGGGTTGCGTATGGCGGCTCCTATTCCCATTGCCACACAGTTGAGCGGGTCAAGGGCCGCGTAGGTTTTGACACCTGTTTTCTCTTCAATCATTCTGTCGAAGCCCTGAAGAAGAGCGCCTCCTCCGGTTAAGTAAATGCCTGTTGTAAGCACATCGGCGGCAAGTTCCGGAAGAGTCTGCTGCAAAACAAGGCTTACCGTGTCGGCAATCAACTCAAGGTTCTGCCTTATGGCAAGGAAAACCTCTGTTGAAGTTATCTCAAAGGCTACCGGCATACCGGTTATATAATGCTTGCCCTTGACCGTAAGGCCGAGTTCAACCTCGCGCAGCTGCGCGCAGCCTATTTGCTTTTTTATGTTTTCAGCTGTTCTCTCGCCTATGAGGATGTCTCTTTCCCGCCTTATCTGGCGCATAATGGATTCATCAAAAGTGTTGCCGGCACATTTTATTGAATGCGAAACAGAAATGCTGCCCATAGTCATAACGGCTATATCAGTTGTTCCGCCGCCTATATCCACAACCATTGTGCCCATTGGCTTATCGCTTCTCAATCCCGCTCCGAGGGCGGCGGCGAGAGGTTCCTCAATAAGGCAGGCTCGCCCCGCGCCCGACGCTGTTACCAGTTCGAGAATTGTTCTTTTTTCAAGGCTTGTCACACTTGATGGAACACAGACTACAATATTCGGTTTGAAAACCATATTTCTGCATATTTTCTGCAAAAAGTATTTTAAAATATGCCTTGTCGCCGTAAAGTCGGAAACCACTCCGTTTCGCAAAGGTTTAATCACCTTTATGGAGTCCGGCGTTCTGCCGAACATTTCATAAGCTCTTTTGCCCACGGCTATCAGCCTGCCTGTCGCCGTGTCATAAGCCGCGGCTGAGGGTTCGGATAAAACAATGCCCTTGCCTTCAACATAAACAACAATAGATGTTGTACCGAGATCTATTCCTATATTTATTCCGAACATTGTTTTCAGCTCCCTCCCCTGTTACTTTTCTTTTATCTGAGTCAACGCTATAACACTGCAATAGATTTTATCCGCTCCGGCGAGATACAGCATTTTCGCGCATTCGTCAAGCGTTTCGCCCGTGGTTGCCACATCGTCGCACAAAAGCACCGTTTTGCCTTCAACCTTTGATTTGTCGGCAACCTCAAACGCGCCTGTCAGGTTGCCTCTGCGAAGCAGGTTGCTCAGCAAATGCTGACTTTTTGTTTCATATATTTTTTTTATAACAGTGCCATCATACACCAAGCCCAGTTCTTTTGCAACACCGCGCGCCAGCAGTGCGCTCTGATCAAAACCGCGTTTTTTTACAGATGCCGCCGACGCGGGAACATTTATGACAATGTCAAAGCTTACTTTGTCAAAAGATTTTTTAACGCAGCGCGCCATCATACATGAAAACGGTTTCGCGCTCTCTCTTACAGAGTTGAATTTGAAAATATGAATGCCTTTTCTGACCGCTCCCTCATACTCATACGGGGCGCAAAGCCCGTCATAAAACCTGGATTTGGTTTTGCATTCGCAGTTCTTTTTGCTCATTCCGCATTTTAAGCAAACAGGTTCTTCAATGCGCTTTGCCTTTGTTTCGCATTGCGCGCAAATCCCGTTTTTCAGCGGCGAGACTTTGTCGCAAAAAACACACCGCGGAGGAAAAACTGCGTCCAAAAAAGCGTCGCGCGCTCTTAAAGCGAAATCAGAAAAGCTCATCCTTTTTCTCCATTACCAAAAAATCCTGAAGCGCCGAGTATCTTTTGGCCTTTGTGTTGTTGGCTGCCATTTTGCGCACGCAGTTTTCATCTCCCACGGCAATAAGCAGTTCCCTCGCCCTTGTAACGGCTGTATAAAGCAGGTTGCGGTATGCCAGCCTGTCGGGTATTCCGCAAACCGGCACTATTACGGCTTTAAACTCACTGCCCTGGCTTTTATGCACGGTTATCGCGTAAGCGTGCTCCAGCTGCTGAGCGTTTTCAAGCGGATACACAACATCCTTGTCATCAAAAGAAATATTCATAAAGGCGTTGGCTGTATCGATTTTTTTTATAATTCCTATGTCTCCGTTGAAAATTCCGAGCCCGGTGCTGCCGTCGGCGGAACTCTCCCACTCTATGTCATAATTGTTTTTTGTCTGCATTATCTTGTCGCCTTCGCGAAAAACCCTGCCCGCGGACAAAAACTCCCTTTTTGATTTTGAGGGCGGATTGAGAATGGCCTGAAGCCTTTTGTTGAGGTTCACCGTTCCCGTTTCCCCTATTCTCGAAGGGGCGATAACCTGAATATCGCCGAGAGGCGAATAACCGTAAGCGCCGGGCAGGCGTTTGCAGCACAGTTCCGACACGGTTTCGGCGGCGGCAAAGGGATTTTTACGCTCCATAAAAAAGAAATCACTGTCGCGTACGGTCAGATCCGGCATCTCGCCTTTAACTATTTTATGAGCGTTTACTACTATTGAGCTTTGCAAAGCCTGGCGGAACACCTCATTGAGCTCCACAACGGGAACAATCCCCGAAGCGATTATATCATGCAGAACATTGCCCGCTCCTACAGGCGGAAGCTGATCGGAATCGCCCACCATAACAAGCCTGCAGTTAAGCGGCAGCGCGTCGAGAAGTGAAGCAAACAGTCTTACATCCACCATCGACACCTCGTCAACAATCAGAGCGTCCGCGTCTATCGGATTGCCGGCATTCCTTGTGAAAACGGGTTTGTCGTTTTTATCCCACTCAACCTCAAGCAGGCGGTGAACGGTTTTTGCCTCATAGCCCGTAAGTTCGCTCATCCTTTTGGCGGCTCTGCCTGTGGGAGCGCACAGAACGGTCTCTATTCCGTCTTTGACAAACAGATTGATTATTGCCCTTATTGTTGTGGTTTTGCCCGTGCCGGGCCCGCCGGTGAGAACAAGAAGGCCTTTTTCGACTGCCGTGCGTATAGCTCTTTTCTGAACATCGTTATAGCAGATTCCGCTTATCACTTCAATTTGCTGTATTCTTTCATCTGTCGCGGTATTGCCTGACGCGGAAAACTTTTTTCTGAAGGTAAGCTGTTTTGCGCAGTCGCTCTCGGCTTTATACATCTCATTGAGAAAAATATACGGTTTGCCTCTGACGGTTTCGGCGACGGCGCCTTTTTTCTCAACAAGCGTGTCTATGGCTTTTTCAACCGTTTCTCTGTCAACCCCGAGTAAATCCATACACGGCTCAATCAGCTTTCCTCTCGGAACACAGGTGTGCCCGTTAAAAAGGTTGTGGTTGAGAACATATTTTACGCCCGCCGTGTTTCTGTAAACGCTGTCGGGCTTTTCGGCAAATCCCGCGGCAACGCTTTCCGCTTTTTCAAAACTCATTCCCACAACATCTTCGCAGATAATATATGGGTTCCTCTCTATTTCCTCAACGGCTTTGTTGCCGAGAACTTTATATATCTTAACACTTTCCGCAGCTGATATTCCGTATTTTTCAAGTGAAATAATAATTTCACGCTCGGCAAAAGTTTTATTGAACTCCTCCGAAATTTCGGCGGCTCTCTCTTTTGAGATGCCTTTTATTGAAGAAAGCCTTACGGGATCGTTTGATATAACATCAAAGGTTTCTTCGCCGAACTCCTCAACAATTCTTCTTGCCGTTGCCTCTCTTATTCCTTTTATCGCGCCGGAGGCAAGGTAACCGTACTGTTCATCCGCGGTTTTTATCTGCAGCCTTTCAAAGCCCTCTATTTTAAACTGTCTGCCGTAGCTGGGGTGAACGGTCCACGAGCCGTTAAAAGCCGCTCTTTCGCCAGCGACAAGCGGCGGCAGTGACCCTACGGCAGTAAAAATATCACCGTCGCCGGTTTCAAGCTCCAGCACGGTGTAGCCGTTTGTGTCATTGCGAAATGTTACGGAATAAACCGTACCTGTAATCTGTTCACTCATAATTCCCGAATAAAAAATAAAATTGAGTGGGACTGTAAGCCGAGTTCTGTCATTTAAGGCAATCATCTTTCTACGCCTTACATTGCTGCAAGGCTTCAGCCATCCTTCGGGGTATCGCCGAGCAAGCGCCGCACGCAAAGCGTACTCCCCCTGTCGATGTTGCTCCGGATAGGGTTTGCAGGGCCGCGCGGTTCCCCGCGCGCCGGTGAGCTCTTACCTCGCCTTTCCACCCTTACCCGCGTAACGCGGGCGGTATATCTCTGTTGCACTTTCCCTGAGGTCGCCCTCGGCGGCCGTTAGCCGTTATCCCGCTCTGCGGAGCTCGGACTTTCCTCACGCAGTTAAAAACTGCCTGCGACTGCCCATCCCACTCAAAATATTATTTTAACCTGTATTTTTATATATGTCAAATTTAAAAATAAATAAAATATAATTTGTAAAGTTTTTTAATAACACTTGAATATTTTAATTGCTTATTTTAATATAAAAGAAAGTCGCGTTCACTTTTTTAAGGAGCCGTAAAATGGATGACATTTACATATCAAAAAAGAAAAGCCGCGAAAGCGATGAAATTGAAATACCGGCAATCAATATTCCGGATATAACCCCGCCGCCGAACGAAAACCGGAGACCTGCCGGTTACGGCACACCCGAAAGGGACGGTTTCGCGCCGTACCGCGGCAAAGAGAAACCGAAAAATCGGAACAAAGGCGTTGCGCCGGAGCCCGTTCATAATGACAAGCCGAAAAAAAAGAAGAAAAAAGCGGGCCCTGTCAAGCGTATCGCGATGTTCCTCATTCTGGTTTTCGCGGCTTTATATTTGCTGACAGCGGGAGCCGCCGCCGTTTCGGGCTACAGGAAAACATCTCTTAACAGGAACTCCTATATAGCCTCGTCTCAGCTTAACTCAAGCCCGTTTGTAAAAAACATTCTTCTCATCGGCGTTGACGGCACGGATAATGAAGAGCAGCTGCGCTCGGATTCAATGATACTTGTTTCGCTTGATACCGTTCACGCCAAAATAAAAATAACATCTTTTATGAGAGACAGCTGGCTTCAGATTCCCGGTCACAAATTCGCCAAACTCAACGCCGCGTGTTCGCTGGGCGGCGCGCAGCTTGTGGTTGACACAATAGAATACAATTTCAGGGTAAACATTAACGACTATGTTCTGGTTGACTTTGCGATGTTTACCGAAATTATTGACGCGATAGGCGGCGTTAATGTTGAGGTAACGCCCGCGGAGGCGAATTTTATAAACAGAACAACAAGGCACACCGTAGAAAGCGGTGAGAGCATTCACCTTGACGGCGCGAAGGCTCTTGTTTACTGCAGAATACGCAAGCTCGACTCCGACTATATGCGAACATACCGCCAGAGAAAGGTTATAAACGCCATTCTCGCCAAAATAAAAGGGCCGGAAGCGCTGAGGCTTTTCGGAGCGATGTTCGGTATTTTTTCAAAAATACAAACCAATATGAATCCGTTTGAAATCGCCTGCCTTATTTACAGAACCGGTTTTTCGGCGCTGTTTTTCGACACCGTTTCGTCAAGAATTCCCACCGATGATTTATCCTGGAGCGGCAGAGAGGGCAGCCAAAGCGTGGTTGAACTTGATGTGGGCGCAAACGCGGACTATCTTTACAATTTCATATATACAGGTTCAGCGGAGCCTTCAGACGGCGGTGATTGAACTATGTTAGTAAAGTATTTCAACCGAGGATTTAATTTTTCGCAGGACGGTCCCGGCAACCGGCTTGTTTATCACCTTCAGGGTTGCAATTTGAAATGCCCCTGGTGCGCGAACCCGGAGGGTATAGCCGTTGACGGCTCGCTGATGACCGACGGAAACGCAGACGGCAAATTCTGCAAAAACAACGCTGTAACCGACGGTTACCCCGACAGGTCGGTATGTAAAAACTGTGACAAAACCTGCACTGAAATTCCGGCGAGCGGAATTAAACTCAGTTGCAAAACACAGACCGTCGATGAAGCGGTCGATTACATTTCTAATTGCAGGCCGATGTTTTTCAGCGGCGGCGGAGTAACCTTCACCGGAGGGGAGCCCTCCATTCAGTTTGACGCGCTCAAATTACTGCTTGAAAAACTGAAGGCCAAAGGTATAAACACGGCTGTCGAAAGCAACGCAACCCACCCGCGTTTTTGCGAACTGTTCGGACTTATCGATTATCTTATTTTCGATTGCAAGCATTACAACAGCGAAAAACATAAAGAAATCTGCGGCCTTCCTTTGAGTGTAATTACGCAAAACATAAAATCCGCTTCACATCTGAGGGAACAGCTTCTTGTACGCATTCCGCTTATCGGCGGATTTAACGCGTCGCGTTCGGATGCCGAAGGCTTCGCAAAACTGTTCACGCAAATATGCACAGACAGCTGTTCTTTTGAGTTTCTCAGATACCACGAATTCGGCAAAGACAAGTATAAAAAATGCGGCTTGCCCTACACGATGGGCAAAGAGGCTTATGTTGAACCGGAAACCGTTAAGTATTTTGAAAATATATTTGAAAAACATTCGCTCAAAACAATTCATACATAAATGAGGTGTTTAATATGTTTGCTGATATTTGTTCAAAAGAAATAACCGAAATGGCAAAGGCGCTGTTCAAAGAGGAACGAAGCATAAAGCGCCTTGACGGATGGTTTCTGTCGCGTGAAACCGCGCTGAAAATTCACGAAGAAAACAAGGGCGCATCAAAAGAGATTTCCGCCGCGCTTGAGCTTAAAGCCATGGTGGAAAACCTGCCGCTTTCGGTCAGTGACAACAATATTTTCTGCGGCACTCAAAGAGACGCGTTCGCCAAATCCTACGCACTCATAAACCCGACTTTCAAGGTTGAGAATTTTTGCGGTTACTGCGACCCGACAGCCGTTTTTGACGACATTGAGCCGAATAATGAGTTTACTCCCGGGCGGATAAACGCCCTGCGTGAAAAAACAAAACAAAGCGAATATGTAAGGGATTTGTGCGCGGTTTATGATGAATATGAAAACAGCACGTCGGAGGTTGCCTTCTTTTTTGAGCAGGTTACGGGTCACCTCATACCCGATTTCAGACCCGTTCTGAAACACGGCATAAAAGCGCTGATTGAAAAAACAAACAACAGGATTAAAGCTGAAACAAACCCCAAAAAAGCAGAAAATCTGAAAGCGTTTGCCACAGCGCTTGAATGCGCCGTAACGCTTGCCGGGCGATATGCCGACCTTTGCCGCGAAAAGGCCGAAAACTTGGCGGAAAAAGAAAAAGCAAGATTTGAGTTTATGGAAAAAACTCTGAGAAAGGTTCCCGCGCTTCCTGCTCAGTCGCTTCATGAGGCTGTTCAGAGTTTTATTATCTGCTGGCAGATTATGTGCCTTGAACAGGCGCCCAATCCTTTTGCTTTTTCGGTTGGCAACGCCGACCGCATTTTTGAGCCGTACAGAAAAATGAGCGGTGAAAGCGTTGAGGATGCGGCGGCTTTGTTTAAACATTTTCTTGTGTTTTTTAATGTAGCGGACAGAAGCTGGGCTATCTCACAGTCACTTTTAATCGGCGGCAAAGACACAGACGGCGGCGACCTTACCAACCCCTCCTCCTACGCTTTGCTTGACGCCTACTATGATATGAATATGCCGCAGCCCATTCTTTCGATAAAGCTGCATAAAAACACTCCGATGGAACTGTACAGGCAGATAGGAAAATTCCTGTTTACCCCCGGTGTTCTTACCCCTTCGTTCTTCAATGACGATTCTCTGTTTGAAATTCTCAGGGCTCACGGCGTTGATGAAGAAGACCTGCCGGACTGCTCGGTCGCAGGCTGTCAGGAGCCGTTGATTATGGGAAAAGACAACGGCAACACAACCAATACATGGTTCAACCTGCCCAAAATTCTTGAGCTTACCCTGAACAGAGGCAAGTCTCTGCTTACGGGCAGGGAAATCGGAACGGTAATCAAATCAGACAGCACCCTCGATATACTGAAAAATCTGCGTGAATATTTTTATAAAAACGCGGAGCATTACGCCGCCGAAATGGCAAAAGCCGGCAACGGAGCTTCAAAGGCTCTGTTCAACCTTCCCGTGCCGTTTTTATCATCGTTTATGGGCGGCCTTGATTCGGGCATTGACTGCCGCGACACAGATGAACAGGGCACAAAATATAACGGAAGCGGCTGCCTTATTCACGGGCTTTCGGTTGTAGCCGACTCTTTCGCGGCGGTTGACAGGCTTGTTGAGGAACGCCCGCAGGACGCCGATCTTCTTATTGAGGCACTTAAAAATGACTTTGAAGGCTTTGACGAGCTTCACAAATGGCTGCTTGCCTGCCCGAAATTCGGCAACAATATCGCGTGCGTTGACAGTGAGGCGGCTGAAATCGCCGAGCGAATTTCCGAAATTGTATCATCGCAGAAAAATTATCTCGGCAATCCTTTCCGCGCGGATTGGAGCACACCCTCTACACATCTTCTTTACGGCTACTGGGTGGGTGCAACCCCCGACGGAAGGAAGGCGAGAACAGAGCTGAACTACGGCGTTGACCCGCTTTACGGTGAGGCGACAAACGGTCTCGGTCTGCGTATGCTTTCAAACCTGAAACTGCCGTTTTCCGATTTTAACGGCGGCTATGCTTCGCATATGGGCATAGACCCGCGTTTCTTCACCTCGCCCGATTACGAGGGAAAGGGTGAGGATTTTGTCGAAAGAATTATGTCTCCGCTTTTCTTCAACCCCGAGGTCACCGGAGTAAGCCCGTTTTATCTTTATGTAAATGTCACCACACCCGAAACCTTGAGAAAAGTCCTTAAAGAGCCTGAAAAATACGCTCCGAGCGGCGTTTACATAATGAGAATACACGGCACTTTCGTAAACTTCCTTGATTTGTCTCCCGATATTCAGCAGGATATTATTATGAGGCTTGACCTTGAGTCAACGCGCATCTGAGGTAAAGATATGAACTGCATCGGTCTTGATATAGGCACCTCTTCAATATGCGTTTGCGCTCTGAACACACAAACCGGCGGAATAATCGAATCATTGACCTTCGCAAACAATTTCGGCGTTGCGGGCGCGAAATATGAACGAAAACAAAACGCGGCGGCCCTTGTTGAAAAATGCGTTTGCGCCGTTGACCTGTTTATTGAAAAGTACACGCCCGTATGCGGCATCGGCATAACCGGCCAAATGCACGGAATTGTTTATTTTGACAAAGACTGCGACCCCGTAAGCGACCTGTTCACCTGGCAGGATATGAGCGCCTTGCAGAAAAACGCGCATGGTGTGTCTTACTCGGAAGAACTCAGCCTTCTGAGCGGTTATAACATTTCGCCGGGATACGGCGCGGCAACATTTTTCTGCCACAATTCAAAAAAAGAAGTACCCGAAAAAGCGGCGGGAATATGCACAATACACGACCTTGTCGCGGCAAAACTGGCGGGGCTTGACAGACCTGTTATGCATTCATCCGACGCGCACAGTATAGGACTGTATGATATAAACAACGGTTGCTTTGACAAAGCCTCCGCCGCAAAAGCGGGACTTGACCCGGCGTTTTTCCCCGATGTTGTAAATGACGCCGTAGTAATCGGCAGGCACAAAGAGATACCCGTTTGCTGCGCTTTGGGCGACAACCAGGCAAGCTTCGCGGGTTCGGTGCGCGATGTTGAAAATTCCGTTTTGCTGAACTTCGGCACAGGCAGCCAGATTTCTTTTTTAACGGATAAAAAATACAGCAAAAGCATTGACAATGCCGAAATACGCCCTTATCATAAGGAAAACAGTCTGTTCGCCGGGTTTGCTCTGTGCGGAGGACGCGCCTTTTCTCTGCTTGAAAAATTTATAAGAAGCGTTCTCAGCCTGAGCGGAACAGATTTTGAAAACGCTTACCCGTTTATTGACAAAGCGCTTGAAAACTCCGTTGAACCGGAGGATCCTCTTAAAGTGAGAACAACATTCAGCGGAACAAGAACAGAGCCCGGCTTGAAAGGCGCCGTTGAAAACATCGGCACGGAAAACTTCACGGCTTTGCACTTGATTTACGGCGTTCTTCACGGAATGACCGATGAACTCGCGCAAATATACAAAAAAAGCGGGCATCCCCTTCACAAATATATTGTCGGCTCGGGCAACGGGCTGAGAAAAAACAAGGCTCTGCAGCAAATCATCGGCAACACCTTCGGCCTTGAAATAAAAATACCGCTTCACACCGAGGAAGCGGCATACGGCGCCTGTCTTTACGCAATGACAGCGGCGGGCGTTTTCAATTCACTTAATGACGCGCAAAAAATAATAAAATATATCTGACAGCGGAGGAAATCTATGAAAAAATCCAGCCTGACACTTTCAAAAGACTATAAAATCGCCCAAATTGACAAACGCATATACGGCTCGTTTATTGAGCATCTCGGCAGAGCGGTATATGGCGGAATATATGAGCCGGACCACCCGGAAGCGGATGAGAACGGTTTTCGCAAAGATGTAATAAAGCTGATTAAAGATATTGATGTTCCGGTTGTCAGATACCCCGGCGGAAATTTTGTTTCCGGCTACAACTGGGAGGACGGCGTGGGTCCTGTTGAGAACAGGCCGAGAAGGCTTGAGCTCGCCTGGTCAACCACCGAGCCAAACACTTTCGGAACAAATGAGTTTATGAAATGGTGCGAAGCGGCGAACACATCGCCCATGATGGCAGTAAACCTCGGCACAAGAGGGCCTGACGACGCGCGCAATCTGCTTGAATACTGCAACATTGAAAAAGGCAGTTATTACAGTGACCTGCGCCGCAGCCACGGCGTTGAAAAACCGCACAACATCAAGCTGTGGTGCCTCGGCAATGAAATGGACGGAGACTGGCAAATGGGTCACAAAACCGCGACCGAATACGGCAGAACAGCCAACGAAACCGCCAAAGTGATGAAATATATGGACCCTTCCGTGGAACTTGTTCTGTGCGGATCGTCAAACAGTTATATGGGCACTTTCGGCGAGTATGAAAAAACAGCGCTTGACCTGTCTTATGACAAAGTTGATTATATCTCACTTCATCAGTATTTCAACAACTCGGATAATGACAGCAAAAACTTTCTTGCCAAATCCATGGAGCTTGAGGAATACATAAAAACGGTTGTGTGCATTTGTGACTTTGTCAAGGGCAAGCGTCATTCAAAGCACCAAATCAACCTATCTGTTGATGAGTGGAATGTCTGGTACCATTCACACGGCGCGAAGTTCGACCGTTGGAGCGAGGCGCCGCACATTCTTGAGGATGTTTACAATTTTGAGGACGCCCTGCTTGTCGGCCTTATTCTCATAACCCTTCTTCGCCACTCCGACCGCGTAAAAGTGGCGTGCCTTGCTCAGCTTGTCAATGTTATTGCCCCCATTATGACCGAAAACGGCGGCAAAGCCTGGGCACAGACTATTTACTGGCCTTATCTGCACGCGTCAAAATACGGCAGAGGCTATGCGCTCAACGGTGTTCTTCAAACCACAAAGCATGACACAAAAGGTTTCAGCGATGTCGGCGATATTGACTGCGTTTCGGTGTGGAACGATGAAAATGAAGAGCTGACAGTTTTTGCGGTAAACAGAGATTTTGACGAGGACAACCTGCTCTCAATAAATCTCAAGGATTTTGAGGGCTACAAACCGGTTGAGCAGATAGTTCTTGAAGGCTGTGATATAAAAGCTGAAAACACAGCAGCAAACAGCCCGGTGAAACCCGTAAGCAAAACGCTTGACGGCGTTTATGAGAGTGTGAAGGATGTTAAGCTTTCTCCGCTTTCATGGAATGTTATCCGTTTTAAAAAACAATAATCGCAAACCGGTTCAATTAAACCGGATTATCGGGCGGCATTTTCAAGTGCCGCCTTTATATTTTTTATATAATCTCAGAAAATAACCCAAAACAGGGTAAGAAAAACGCTGTTTTACACTTTATAAGGGAGGGTCTTTCGCGAAACATAATCACGGTTCATACTGCGCATAAGACCGAAAATCAGGTGCCTGAAAATCAGGTGTCTGAAAATCAGACTTCTGAAAAACGGTCACAATTAAATACTAAACAATAAAAAACTAAACAAATAAATACTTAACAAAAAGGTAAGGGAACCCCTCCGTCACAGCGGTGATGATAAAAGCCGCCCGCAAAAAGAAAAGGCCTGCTTAACGCAAGCCTTTAACCTGTTTGTTATTATTTTTTGCCTTTTATAATGTCATCGAGCATTTCATAAAACTGAGCCGCGTCGGCGGGTGTTGACTCAACAACGGGCTTTGCCGCTTCGGGTGCGGGTTCAGCTGTTTTATCTTCCGTTTTGATTGATGGAATGGCAACCGAACCGAAGCTGGGAATTGACGCTCCTGTTGAGGAAGCCGCGGGAGCAACGGGACCTGACGCCGGAACTTTCTCTACCGGAGCGGGAGCCTCTGTTTTAACATTTGCGAAAATGCTCTGCGCCGCTTCACTTGCCGCGTCGCCTTTTTCAAATCCGGTGGCGATAACCGTGATAATCATTTCATCATCAAGGTCGGGATCAAAAGCGATACCCCATGTGATGTTTGCGTCGGGATGAGCTTCTTTGGTAATGATCTCAGCCGCGAGTTCAACCTCTTCAAGGTCAACATTGGAGGAAGCGGTAATGCTGATAATTACGCCGCGCGCGCCGTCGATAGCTGTTTCAAGCAGCGGGCTGGAAACCGCCATCTGTGCTGCAACCTCCGCCTTGTCTTTGCCTTTTGCTCTGCCGACGCCCATATGAGCGAGGCCTGCGTCTTTCATAACGCTTGAAACATCGGCGAAATCGAGGTTTATGAAACCGGGAACCTTTATGAGTTCGGAAATGCTCTTTACGCCCTGAAGCAGAACTTCGTCCGCCTCCGCAAAAGCCTCGGCAATGGTCTTTTTCTTTTCATCGCGGGAATGAAGCCTGTCGTTGGGAATAACTATAAGGCTGTCAACATGCTCGGCAAGGGCGTCTATGCCCTCCTGAGCGAGTTTTGCCCTTCTGGGGCCTTCAAATTTGAAAGGCTTTGTAACAACGCCTACGGTAAGGCAGCCCTGTTCTTTGGCTATCTGAGCGATAATCGGAGCAGCGCCCGTGCCGGTGCCGCCGCCCATACCTGCGGTTATAAACACCATATCGGTGCCTTTGAGAGCGTCCGCGATAACATCACGGCTTTCTTCCGCCGCTTTTGCGCCTACCTCAGGCTTGCCGCCCGCGCCCATACCGTGCGTCGATTTTTCACCTATCTGAATTTTATGTGTTGCCTGTGAGTGTACAAGAACCTGCTTGTCGGTGTTAATGGCGATAAATTCCGCACCGAGAATACCGGAGGCTATCATACGGTTGACCGCGTTTCCGCCGCCGCCGCCTACACCTATAACTTTTATCTGGACAGTGCTTTCAAAGTCATTGTCGATTTCGAATGCCATATTCTATGACCTCCATAATTATTTTGAGTATAATTCATCATTTTATAACAGATTAATATTATCATACACTCTTTAAAAATACAAGAACAATTTGTAAATATTTTGTATTAAAGGTGCATATTTTGCGGTTTTTGGAACAAATGCGGTATATTTTTACTGTTCCCGATCCTCAACATAGGTTTTATAATATGACCGGCTGTTCTCCTCGGTTGCCTCATCCTCACCGTTTTCTTCACCCTGTGTTTGCGCCGTTTCATCCTCGCCCGTTACAATTTCACCGTTTTCATCGGTTTCGGCTTCAGGTTTCTCCTGCGTTCCGTCGTCAAAGAAATCGGGCTCAAAATACGCCTTTTTGGCAATGCTTAAATCCATTGTGCCTTTTTCAATGGAACTTATCTGATTCTCTTGTTCAATGACCTGCGCCCCGAGCTCGATTTTGCCGGCAAGATCCGAAGCTGAGCCGAGCTTCATCATAATTCTGCCGTCATACACAATTCTTATATCATCAAGATTTCTTAAATCGACATAGTCTGTTTTGTCAAATATTTTTTCATCCTCAAGCTCAGCTATTATTTCAAGCATACTGTCTGTGAGATTTTCGTTTTTGTCAACGCCGTTTTCGTCTTTATCCGGAACAAATGAAAGTTTCTCACCCTTTTCTCTGCTCGCGGGCTCAGGCGTTTTGAAAACAACCGCCGTTTCGGGAATATAGCCGAATGTTTTCATTATTCTCAGATTTTCATCAAGCAACAGATATGTTCTGTCTGCCGAAAGCTCCACAGCCGCTTTCTCGGTTGCCGTTTCGCCCGTTATTGTTATTGTGTTTGGCAGTGTTCGGGTGATAACCGTGCCGGTAAGGTATGGCAGCTTTGTTTCCATAACCTCAGCGGCTTTTTCAAAATCGGCAAAAATGAGGTTGTCACCGACTTTTATGGGGCAGGCGTCGTAAAGCTCTGCGTTTGTGTAGGGCATATGCCCTCTGAGATGTATTGTTTTGACCCTGAAAACCCCGAAAATCACTATGGGAGCCGCGACAAGAGCAAAAACAATCATAAACCCGAAAGCTACAATGAGCTTGCGGATTCTTTTTCTGCGCCTTATTTTCTTTTTACGCGAGAGCCGTTCCTCATTTGCAGGACGGCTGTATTCTTCATTTTGCATTGTTTATGCGGTTCCTCTGTTAATCTGTATTATTTTACCGTATCGCAAAGCACCGAGTATATGCGCTCGGAAGCGTCTGTTACCGCCATTGCCTTTGCATTTTCGCCTGTTTGCTCAAGCTTCGCGCGGTCGGATAAAAGGCCATTTACGGTTTCTGTCAATATTTCCGGCGTGAGGTTCTTTTCCTCAATTATCACCGCCGCTCCCCTGTTCACAAGAGCCATAGCGTTGTGATACTGGTGATTTTCGGCAACATAAGGTGACGGAATGAGAATTGAGGGTTTGCCCAAAGCCTGAATTTCGCTTAAACTGCTCGCTCCCGCACGGCAGATTACAAGATCGGCCGCGGGAAGGCACTTGGGAATATCAATATACTCTGTAATTGTAATGTGTTTGTTTGAGGCAAGGTCAACGCCGTCCGCCGCCAGTTTTTCGGCAAATCCGGCTCCCCCCTTGCCTGTGGCGTGCATAAAATAACACCGTGCCGCCTTGTAATTCGCCTTTATCATACCGTAAACGGCTTCATTTACCGGCCTTGCGCCCAAACTGCCGCCCATTGAAAGCACAAGCGGTCTTTCATCAAGACCGAGAGCGCGGCGGCTATCCTCGCGCGAGGTTTTAAGCAAATCGCCTCTTATGGGTAAGCCCGTTACGACGGGCGGATTTTTCGGTTCAAGATATTTTTCGGCGTCGCCGACTGTGAGCATAACGCTGTCAACAACCTTTGCGAGCGCTTTGTTTGTAACGCCGGGAAAAGCGTTCTGCTCGTGGATAGCAGTAGGTACTCCGAGTTTTGCCGCCATCCGCAAAACAGGGCCGCTCACATAACCGCCGAATCCGACAACAAGGTCAGGCTTGAAATCTTTTATTATTTTTTTTGCCTGACCGCTCGAGCGCAGAAGATAAACAAGAGTTTTTATATTGTGAAAAATCGCGGGCGGAGTAAAGCTTCTGCGAAAGCCGCTTATTGTGATGTTGCGCAGTTCAAAACCCGCCTGAGGCACCAAGGTTGCCTCCATCTTCTTTTTTGTGCCTACAAAAACTATCTGAGCGTTTTCGCAGTTGTCGCGGATATAACCCGCCACCGCAAGCGCCGGATTGATATGGCCGCCGGTGCCGCCGGCGGCTATAAGTATTTTTTTGCCGTCAAGACTGCTCATTTATTACAATCTCCTTTGCCGGTTTTTTCTCAATGCTTCTTGAAACGGAGAGAATCATACCCATTTCGGTCAGGAGCATAAGCATTGCGCTGCCGCCGTAGCTGAAAAACGGCAGGCTTATGCCCGTGTTCGGCACTGTTCCCGTCACCACCGCCATATTCAGCCCCGCCTCAAGACCTATCTGAAAGCTTATGCCGAGAGTCAGCAGAGCGGCAAAACGGCTTTTGCATCTGAGAGCTATATGAATGCCTCTGAGAACGAGAAGCACAAAAAGAATCATTATTATTACGGCTCTGATAAAGCCGAGTTCTTCACAAACAATGGCATAAATAAAGTCATTTTGCGGTTCGGGCAGATAAAGATGCTTCTGGTTGGATTTACCAAAGCCCATACCGAACGCTCCGCCGGAGCCAATAGCGTAAAGGGATTGAAGAATCTGCCAGCCCTCAGTCTGAACCTCTTTGTCTGTCAGCTCCTCGTTTTTCAGAAGCTTCTGCCAAACTTCTATTCTCTCACCCATATAATCTTTTAAATAACCCGAAGCCGCCGCGTAAATTCCGAAAACAACAATCGCGGCAAACCCTATGGCGAAAATCTGCATTTTCGACCCGCCGAGAAATATCATAATAACGCCTATCGCAAGAACCAGTATTGTGCCCGACAGGTGATTTTCGGCATAAACAAGACCGGCGACAACGGCAATTACGCCGAGGTGGGGAACGGTTGCCCACCAGTTTGACTCAACGAGTCTGCGCCTTTTATCCATACTCCACGCGCAATACATAATTATTGCGATTTTAGCGAATTCAGAGGGCTGAAAGGTGCCGAAAAGCGGAACTTCTATCCAGCGTTTGAAATCCTCTTTACCGGGTATGATTTTCGGGTTTATAAGCACATATATAAGAATTGCGATCGCCGCAATAAGAGCGAGAAACGCGGCGTCTTCAAAAACATCAAAGCGAATGCGTGAAACAATAAACATCACAACAAGGCTTACCGCCGTATATATGAGCTGCCTTTTGAAATAGAAGTAAGGGTCATCCCTTTCATACCATGAATAAACATAACTTGCCGAGAACATCATAACGATGCCCACGGTGAGTATTATCATAAGCAGAGCAAGAAAAACCCCGTCAAAGCCGCCCTGCGCAATGTAGGCTTTAAAGCTGCCTCTCCTGCGGAAAATTCTGAAGCGTTTATCTCTTATTTCTTTGGCCGTCAACGGAGTTCACCTCCCTGTGATAATTACCGAATTCAGACGGCGAAGCCGCCGTATTTCATAAGGACAAAAGCAAGCGCGCCGCCCGCGGCGTTTATCAATGAGAAAACTGCGACAATCTTTTTTTCGCTCCATCCGCTGAGCTCAAAATGATGATGAATAGGCGCCATTTTAAAGATACGCTTGCCGTGTGTTATTTTAAAATAACCTATCTGAATAACATCCGAAGCGCCCTCAATAACATATATAAGACCTGTGAGAACAAGAATCAGAGGGCAGTCAATCGCGTAGGCAATGGCTATTACCATACCGCCGAGAAACAGTGAGCCCGTGTCGCCCATAAACACTTTTGCCGGGTTTTTGTTCCAGACAAGGAAGCCGATACAAGCACCGCCGAGAGCAGCCGAAAGCATTGTAAAGCCGAAAAGGCCCCGAAGAGCGGCTATCGCCGCCATAGCTATTGTGAATGTAAGCGTAACGCTTGTGCAAAGGCCGTCTATTCCGTCTGTGAAATTAACAGCGTTTATGGCGCCGTACATTATGATTATGCCGATAATCCACCACAAAAAGCCGAAATCAACACTGCCTGCGAACGGGATAAACATTGCGGTGTCGTGATTTCTGCACAGCCAGATACTCAGAAGATACGCAACGCACACAAGCACCTGAGCCGCTGTTTTCTGCTTGATTGTCAGCCCCAGATTGCGTTTTTTTACCACTTTGATATAATCGTCAACAAAGCCGATAAAGCCGAAAGACAGCGCCATAATAAGCCCTGCCCAGAATTTTGCTTTAAGCTCGGATATGTTGAATTCACCGCCTGCCCTGATAATCGAGCCGCCGAGAATCTTATCGGTGGTAAGTGTGACGGCAACGGCGAGAACGGTGCCTGCTATAAACATAATGCCGCCCATTGTAGGCGTTCCCTGCTTTTTTTTATGCCACGACGGGCCGTCTTCGGTAAGAATAGTCTGCCCGAATTTCAGTTTATGCAGCCAGGGTATTACGGCAAAGCCGAGCACTGCCGTTATCAACGCGCCCGCGAGCGCCGCCGTTATTACAGCCAAAACCGTGTTCAATTCAACTCATCCTCTCAAGAAAATCATAAAGCGACTGAATAATATCCTCAAGTTTCATGGCGCGGCTCGCCTTGAATAAAAGCGCGTCGCCGTCTTTTACCGTATTAATAAGGTATTTTGCCGCGTCTTCTTTGTTTTTAAAATGCAAAACTTCTTTAACGCCGCCTTTTCTGCCCTCATCCGCGATAAACTCAGCTTCATCACCGCAGCACACAAGAATGTCAACATCGCTGTTTGAAGCCGCAACGCCTACCTCGCGGTGCGCCTGCTCGCTCATTGAGCCGAGTTCTTTCATATCGCCGAGTACGGCAATTCTTCTTTTCGCGTCAAGGCCGCGAAGAACCTCAAGCGCCGCGCGCTGTGAATCGGGGCTTGCGTTATAACAATCCTCAATAACGGTTATGCCGCCCTTGCGTACAATTCTTTGACGCATACCCGACGGAACATAGCCTGAAAGCGCTTTTGCGGCGTCGGTGGCCTCAATGCCGAGCACAATGCCGGCGCTTATCGCGGCAAGCGCGTCATAAATGCTGTGCTTACCCGACATGGGCAGAGTAACTCTCTGCGTGCCCCCGGCAAATTCGGCGGTAAAGCTTGTTTCATCACTGCCGAGCTCAATGTCAAGCGCTTTTGTGTTGCACACGGGGCTGTCAATGCCGAAATAGATAATCGGATGCGTCATATCCTGATAAGCCGAAAGCAGGTCGTCATCTCCATTGAGAATTAGATTTGCGTTGGGCTTCATACTTTCAATTATTTCAAGTTTCGCTTTAAGAATATTTTCACGCGAACCGAGATTTTCAATATGAGAAACGCCGATGTTTGTAATAATCGCTATTGAAGGTTTAACTGCCGCCGTAATGCGTGAAATTTCGCCGAAATTGCTCATACCCATTTCAATTACAGCCGCTTCATAGCTGCTGTCAAGGCGGAAAAGGGTAAGCGGCACGCCTATTTCATTGTTCAGGTTACCCTCATTTTTCAGCGTTTTGAATCTGCTCGACAGAACAAAATGCGTCATATCCTTTGTTGTTGTTTTGCCGACGCTCCCGGTTATTCCCACAACGGGAATATGAAATTTTCTTCTGTAATAGCCCGCAAGGTCAAGCAAAGCCTGACGGGTGCTTTTAACAATTAACTGCTGTTTGCCCAGACCGCAGTTTTTTTCAACAACCACGGCAACCGCCCCTTTTTCGAGAGCGGCGGCGGCAAAATCGTGCCCGTCAAAATTTTCACCTTTTATTGCGATAAAAAGGCAGCCCGCACATATTTTTCTTGTATCGGTGCATACCTCCGTAATAATTCCGTCAATCTGCGGAGCCGAGCCTATCGCTACGGCAGCCTCTTTGACAGTCATCTTTTCCATACCAAACACCCTGTTTATATAAATTGGCAATCTGAAAACATTACAGTTTCAGAATCTCTTTTACAATCTCTCTCTCATCATAATGGACTTTTTCGGTGCCTAAAATCTGATAATCCTCGTGCCCTTTGCCCGCAAGCACAACCACATCGCCCGCTTTCGCCTTTGAAAGCGCAAGAGCCGTGGCCTTTTTTCTGTTGGGCTCAACATATTTTCTGCCCGTACCCATTCCCTCAAGAATATCCTCTATAATCAAATCCGGGTTTTCAGTTCTTGGATTGTCTGATGTAACAATGGGAATGTCCGCGTATTCGCTGACTATTGAGCCCATTATCGGGCGCTTTGTTCTGTCGCGGTCTCCGCCGCAGCCGAAAAGGCAGATTATTCTGCCCTGAACAGTCTCGCGAAGCGAAGTCAGCACATTTTTGAGACCGTCGGGCGTGTGAGCGTAATCTATAATCACGGTGTAATCCGTTCCGGTGGGCACAACCTCCATTCTGCCCTTTACGCCCTTGCACTGCGCGATATTTTCAAGAACAGCGTCGAAACCAACGCCGAGCTCTTTTGCGCACACGGCGGCCGCCATTGAGTTGTAAACCGAAAATCTGCCCGGAACACCGAAATGCACTCTGCCTATTATACCGTCGCCGACCAGTTCATACTCCACGCTGTCACTGAGCAGGCGTATGTTTTTAGCCGAATAGCTTGATTCATCCTGCCGGGCGGAATAGGTTATTCTGCGGCAGTCAACGCCTTCAAGCATATAGCCGCATTCGGGATCGTCATAATTCATAACAGCTATATCCGTTTTGGTGAAAAGGCTCTTTTTCGCCGCTTTGTAATTTTCAAAAGAGCCGTGATAATCAAGGTGATCCTGCGTAAGATTTGTAAACACCGCGGCGCGGAAATGAATAGCGTCAACACGCCTTTGGTCAAGCGCCTGCGACGAAACCTCCATAAAACAGTATTCACAGCCCGCCTCAACCATCTCGGAGAGCAGTGAGAACAGCTCATAAGGGTCGGGAGTTGTAAGCGCGGCGGGGTACTCCTTTTCGCGCACCATATTTTTAACCGTTCCGAGCAGACCTGTTTTATAACCTGCGAGGTCGAAGATTTCTTTTAAAATAAAACAGGTTGTCGTTTTGCCGTTTGTGCCTGTTACGCCGACCATTTCAAGTTTTTCGGCGGGGTTGCCGAAAAAAGCCGAACAAATCAAGGAGTAAGCGCTTCTTGTGTTTTTGAAAATTATCTGTTTTTCAATGCCGAGATCCCGTTCAACCGCGACGGCGCAGGCTCCGTTCGCAAGGGCCTGCGAAGCGACGGAGTGCCCGTCAAACTTAGCGCCTTTTATGCATACAAAAAGACAGCCGGGTTTTACTTTTCTTGAATCATCGGTTATAAAAGTTATTTCATCATCGCCTGTGTAGCCGCTGCACACAAGCCCTTCGAGAATTGTTTTGAGCTTCATATATTGCCTCCGTTTATCAACCGAAATCGGCAACGCCGGAATTTGTTTTGAAATAGACTTTAATAACAGTGCCTTTGTTTACGGGTGTGCCCGCGGCAACGCTTTGCGAGTAAGACACAAGCTCGTTTCTGTTTGTTGAGGAGTTATATGAGACAGTCGCGTTGAGCCCTACGCTTCTTGCCACAGCCTGAACATCATATATCGAATAGCCTGAAAAATCGGGCACTTCGGTCACGGCTTTTTCGGCATCGGTCTGAGTGTAAAGCACAACATAACCGTTTCTCGGAATTATTACGCCGTAAGCGGGCATCTGTGAAGTAACTTTATCGCCGTCGCCCACTGTTTCAACCGTATATCCGGCTTCATTCAGGTCTTGCACCGCCGACCTTAAATCCGTGCCTACATAATTCTGCATCGGGGTATCAAGCTCGGCGCGTTCCTCTGCGGTGTACTGAGGCTCCACATTCATATATGTAAGGGTGTTTTCAACAACCTGCGCGGCAATGGGTGTGCATATCTGACCGCCGTTTATATAACCGACCGGCTCGTCAACAATTATCAGAACCGCGATTTTCGGGTCATAGGCGGGCGCGAAGCACCCGAAAGACGCCACATAGTGGCCATCGCCGAGACTGAGCTTTTGCGAAGTGCCTGTTTTGCCCGCAAGGTGGTAACCCGCAACATAGGCGTTTTTGCCCGTGCCGCTTGTAACGACATCTTCCATCATACTCGTTACGGTTTTTGCCGTTTCTTCCGAGATAACCTGCCTTTTTATAACGGGTTGTTTTTCGGTGAGCACATTGCCGTTTTCATCAACGGTTTTTTCAACAACATAAGGCGTTACAAGGTAGCCTCCGTTTGCTATCGCGGAAATCGCCGTTGTAATCTGTATTGCGGAAAGCTGGAAGGTCTGACCGAAAGCCGAGCTTGAAAGGTCAACAATGCTCATATCATCAAGCGGGTGATATGTTCTGCCGGCTACCGGAGTTGCCTCTGCGGGAAGGTCAATGCCTGTTTTTTCGGTAAATCCGAATGCCTCAAAATATCTGAAAAATGTTTCCTTCCCGAGCCTTTGACCTACGGTAATAAAAAACGGGTTGCAGGAGTTCATAAGCCCCTGCCTGAGATTCTGATAACCGTGCCCCTGATGGTTGTGGCACTTGATAACCTGATCCGCCACCGCTATGCTGCCGTAGCAGCTGTAACTGTAACTCTCATCCACGGTGCCCGATTCAAGCGCCGCGGAGGTGGTAACGATTTTAAAAACGGAGCCGGGCTCATAGGTGTCGCTCACAAGGAAGTTGCGCCAGTTTTTGTAATAAAACCCGCTTTTCGCTTTACTGAGCTCTTCCTCATCCTCAATCTGCTCCGCTTCTTTTTTCTGATCCTCTGTCAGAGCGTAGGGGTTGTTCAAATCATAAGCCGGCACATTTGCCATACCGAGAACAGCTCCGGTGTTGACATCCATAACAATTCCGTATGCGCCCGCCCCCTGAGAGCTTATATAAACCTCCGTGAGCGCCTCTTCAAGATAGCGCTGAATTGTTGTGTCAATTGTGAGCACAAGCCCCGCGCCGTTTTCGGCGGCGTACATGGTCTCATAGCCGCTGCTCATCGTGTCGCTTCTGCCGTTTTTGGCAGTAATAAGTCTGCCGGGTTTGCCTTTGAGAACATCGTCATAATAAGACTCAACTCCGCCCTTGCCTTCTCCGTCCGCGCCCGTAAAACCGATAACACAGGATGCGAGCGTGCCGTAAGGGTAGTATCTTATAACATCGTCATCAATGCCGACGGCAACGCGAAGCTTAAAGGTTTTATCCGAAGCGGAAACCGTATTGCCCTCATCATCTTTTTTAACGGATGTGTATGTTATTTTTTCATCAAGAACAGAGACAACGGCCTCTTTTTCATCATATTCCACACGGTTTTTGATTACCACATAGGATGACTTGCTGTTATCCGTTTTTTCTCTGACTGTTTCATACTCAACACCCGATAAAACCGATGACAGTTTGTCGGCGATAAAATCCCTGACCTTCTCATTATCCGGGATGGCGGAAGCGTTGACATATATTTTCCACGCGGAGGCGCTCTGTGCCAGAATTGTGCCGTTTTTGTCATAAATAACGCCGCGCATAGGTTCAAGCTCTTTATCCTGAAGCTGATTTTGCTCCGCTTTGCTTTTGTATTCCTCGCCGTTGACCAGCATTATACGGGCAAGATTTACGGCAACAAGGCAGAACGCCGCTATCATCAAAACGGCAACCGCCTTAACCCTTAAAGTGAGTTTTTGTGAAGTTGTTCTGTTAGCCATAACTTTCACCCTTTGAGTAAAAAACAGCCGTCCGGGGGCAAACTCAAATTTGCCGCGTTCAGACAGCCATAATCTTTAATATCAAACAATCATCCTTTATTTTTGAAAACACGAGCCTGATCCTTGCTGCTGCTTTCAAAATAATGAATCTGATATTTTTCAATCTTTTTAAGGCCGAGCACATTTTCGGCGTAATCCTCAACCATATCTTCCGAAATCATGGAATTAAGCTGCATATTGAGCCGCACATTCTCGCTCTGAACTATTGAAAGCTCATTTTTAAGCTCCTGTGTTTCGTGCTGAGCAAGTGAAAGTTTGACGCGCGAGCCTATAATGCCGGCAAAAAGCATAAGAAGAACCGCCGCGAACGCAATAACCCTGACCGCGCCCGCGAAAGCGGTAACGGATTCACGCCTTAACTGGGCCTTTGATTTCGGCTCTCTCGGTTTGACAATAACCGGCACGGGAGGCTGTTCAATATGACGCTGCGGCAGCGGTATTGCGTTTAAAAATGTAAGGTCATAAGCCGAGCTGCTGTTTGCCGCCATTATTCAACACCCCTTTATCTCATAGTTTCTGCGCAGTTCTGAGTTTGGCGCTTCTTGCTCTCGGATTGTTTTCAATTTCCTCAACCGAAGGAGTAAGCGCCTTGAAAACCTTTGCCTGAGGTTTTTTGCCGCACACGCATACGGGAAAATCCTTTGGGCATATACACCCTTGCGCAAGGGTCGCGAAAACCTCTTTGACTGTTTTATCCTCAAGCGAGTGGAAGGTTATCACGCTGAGCCTTCCGCCTTTTGCAAGGCACGAAAACGCGTCTTCAACCGCTTTGCCGAGCCCGTCAAGCTCACCGTTGACATAAATGCGCAGCGCCTGAAATGTGCGCCTTGCCGGATGGTTTTGCCTCGAAGCCGCTGCGGGAACCGCCGAGCGGATAACATCAACGAGCTGAAGAGTTGTTTTTATAGGCTGTTTTTCTCTTTGGCGAACAATGGCGTTCGCTATGGCTGAAGCGAACTTTTCCTCGCCGTAGGTATGAATGATTCTTCGCAATTCGTTTGCGGGCAATGTATTGACGGCATCTGCCGCCGTTAAACCTTCAATGCTCATCCTCATATCAAGAGGGGCGTCCTTATGGAAGGAGAATCCCCTGCCGGCATCGTCGAGCTGCCGGGAGCTTACACCGAGGTCGGCCAAGATCCCGTCAGCCGAACTGACACCGAGTTTTGAAAGGATAGAGACAATGAAAAAGAAATTATCGTGAACAACTGTGACTCTTTTATCCGCGCCGAAGCGGTTTTCAAGCACTTCAACAGCCTGAGGGTCACGGTCAATACAGATTAACCTGCCGTTTTCGCCCAGGCGTGAAAGAATCTCGGCACTGTGGCCGCCGCCGCCTGCCGTGCAGTCAACATAAGTTCCGCCGGGCTTTACGCAAAGCGAGTCAACCGTCTGATTGAAAAGAACGGGAATATGATGAAATTCCATATTGTTTGAAAATTAATAGTCAATAACCGAAAAGTCGAAATCGTCAAGGTCATCGGTGTCGGCTTCAATCTCAGCGAACGCTTCGGGGTTCCAGAGCTCTATTCTCTGCCCCGCGCCGAAAACCGTAACGGCCTTTTGAAGATTTGCGTACTCGCAAAAATCGGTGCGGATTGTGAACCTGCCCTGTGTGTCACACTCCACACGCTCCGCGTTTATAAAGAGCTTACGCTGAATTTTGGTGAGCATTTCACCTGTTGCCTTTTCGCTTATTCTCTCAACAAGAGCCTGCCAGCCTTCAAGGCTGTAAAGGTAAAGGCAGTGTATATCTTTAGTGAGAGGTTTGCAGACTACAAACTCGGAACCGAGATTGCCTCGAAGCTTGGTAGGAACAGCAAGTCTGTTCTTCTGGTCAAGGTTATGCTGATACTTGCCCATGAAATCTATGTACATACTGCTCCTACCTCCTTTCGGGCTCCACTCAGCGCAAATTTTTCGCCTTTTTTCACTTTTCTTCACTTATTTGCACCTATTGTATAATATATTTCCCCCTTTTGCAAGTTTTTTTTGAAAAAAATTTAAGATATTTTGAAATTTTTTTGACTTTTTTCTGTTTTCTTGCGGTCTGAGTTTTTTCGACCGCAAAATGTTGATTTTCCACTGCATTTTCAACAGTCAATGTGGAAAACTTCGTGTATAAATAATGACAAAAAGTTACAAAAAAAGAGCATCCGCTCAGACGAATGCTCATAAAAAATATTTTCAAGTTGTAAAAGCGGAGTTTTCCACCGAAAGAAGGAGTTAGGGTATAGGATACAGGAATCAGGAATTTGGATGCCGGAGGATGTTGAATTGTATTTAAAAGCATCCGATAAAATAAGGTTGATTTTGCGTTGGCTTTTTCTTTTTTCCCGGTGGCATTGTTATTTTGGCGGGATTGGGGAATCCCGCCCTACGGGATTGAAATTGATTTGCGTTTAAGCAGAGCGCAAAAAAACAGGAGCAGCTGTTGCCGCCCCCGCTTTATACAATATTATTATTTTACCCTGCGGATTTGAATTAACCAAGCTCCGCGAAATATTTGATTGTGCGAACCATCTGGCTGGTGTAGCTGTTCTCGTTATCATACCAAGAAACAACCTGAACCTGATAAAGGTCATCGCCGATGAGGCTAACCATTGTCTGTGTTGCGTCGAAGAGTGAGCCGAACTTCATGCCGATAACATCGGATGAAACTATCTGATCCTCATTGTAACCGAAGGATTCGGAAGCAGCCGCTTTCATTGCGGCGTTGATGCCCTCTTTGGTAACATCTGCGCCTTTGACAACAGCTGTAAGGATTGTTGTTGAGCCGGTGGGAACGGGAACTCTCTGAGCGGAGCCGATAAGTTTGCCGTTGAGTTCGGGAATAACAAGGCCGATTGCTTTGGCAGCGCCTGTTGAGTTGGGAACGATGTTCGCGGCACCCGCGCGCGCTCTGCGAAGGTCACCCTTTCTGTGGGGGCCGTCAAGAATCATCTGATCGCCTGTATAGGCGTGGATTGTGCTCATAATACCGCTCTGGATGGGAGCGTAATCGTTAAGAGCCTTTGCCATGGGAGCAAGGCAGTTTGTTGTGCATGAAGCGGCGGAGATAATCTGATCATCCGCGGTGAGTGTGTCATTGTTTACCGAGTAAACGATTGTTTTGAGGTCGTTGCCCGCGGGAGCGGAGATAACAACTTTTTTCGCGCCTGCGTTGATATGAGCCATGCTCTTTTCTTTGGAGCAGTAGAAGCCCGTGCATTCAAGAACTACATCAACACCGAGCTCGCCCCAGGGGAGTTCCGCCGCGTTTGCCATAGCGTAGATTTTAAGAGTTTTGCCGTCAACCGTGATTGTGCCGGCTTCATCATCGGAGCTTACGGTGTGAAGATTTTCGCCTATAACGCCGCAGTAGCCCTTCTGAGCTGTGTCATACTTGAGAAGATTAGCGAGCATTGAGGGTTTGGTAAGGTCGTTGATAGCAACAACATCATAGCCCTCTGCGCCGAACATCTGGCGGAACGCGAGACGGCCGATTCTGCCGAAACCATTAATAGCAACTTTAACTGACATTGAGAATACCTCCAATAAAAATATTGTTTTAAACCTTTTATATTTTATACATTTTATTATTTGAATGCAACAGATTTTTTTGCAAAAAAACCTTTTTTGAAAAAGTTTGTAAACCTGTTGCAAAAATCACCTTTTTCAAGGTGATTTTGGTGTAAATATGCCGATACTTTTTTCTTGCCGGGAATTATTTGTGATATTTTGAACCTGCGGAAATTGAAAAAGCCCTGTAAATCTGTTCAAGGAGCAAGGCCCTCGCAAGCTGGTGCGGAAAAGTCATAGGGCTCATTGAAAGGCGGAAATCCGCCCTGCTCTTAACCTCATCCGACAGTCCGCAGGAGGAACCGATTATAAAGCAAACAGCGGATGAACCTTCCGAAGCGATATTCGCGAGTTTTTCGCTCAACGCTTCGGATGAAAGCATTGAGCCTTCAACGCAAAGGGCAATCACTTTTTCTCCTTTTGATATTTTAGAGAGAATCTGCTTACCCTCTTTTTCAAGGGCGGCTTTTATCTCATTTTGTGACGGAGCGTCGGAGAGGCGTTCGGGGTTAAGCTCAATTATACTTATTTTGCACAGCATACCGAGGCGTTTGACATATTCGTCGCACATATCGCGCAGGTAACGCTCCTTGAGCTTGCCGAGGCAGATTATTTTGACATTCATCATAAATATCACCGCTATTGCAAAACGCCGATAATAAAAATACTACCGGCGTTTTATTACTGTTAATCTGTTAATGCTGATTAATAAGCGAATTTTGCTTTGCCGTCACAGCCGAGAACATCTTTTATTTTATGCTCTACCATGCCCTGAATGGCTGTGCGCGCGGGGGCAAGATACTGCCTGGGGTCAAAGTGAGAGGGATTTTCGGCGAAATATGTTCTGACTGCCGCGGTCATAGCGAGGCGAAGGTCGGAGTCAATGTTGATTTTGCAAACGGCTTTTTCAGCCGCCTTGCGAAGTTCGCTTTCGGGAATGCCGATGGCGTCATCAAGCTTGCCGCCGTGCTCATTAATCATTTTTACAAACTCCTGCGGAACCGAAGATGAACCGTGAAGAACTATCGGGAAACCGGGAAGGCGTCTTGAAACCTCCTCCAGAATGTCAAGGCGAAGTTTGGGATCCTGACCGGGTTTGAATTTGAAAGCACCGTGACTTGTGCCGATTGCTATCGCAAGTGAGTCAACTCCGGTACGGCTGACAAAATCCTCAACCTCTTCGGGCTTTGTGTAGGAGGAATCTTCAGCCGAAACGCTGACTTCATCCTCAACACCCGCGAGAGTGCCGAGTTCGCCCTCAACAACAACGCCGTGAGCATGAGCGTACTCAACGACTTTTCTTGTGAGTTCCACATTTTCTTCATAGGGTTTGCTGGAGCCGTCAATCATAACAGAGGTAAAACCGCCGTCAATGCAGCTTTTGCAAAGTTCAAAACTGTCGCCGTGGTCAAGGTGAAGAGCTATGGGAAGGCCGCTGGATTCAATGGCGGCTTCGACAAGCTTAACAAGGTAAATGTGGTTGGCGTAGTTTCTCGCGCCTTTTGAAACCTGAAGAATAAGGGGAGCCTCAAGTTTTTCTGCAGCCTGAACAATGCCCTGAATAATCTCCATGTTGTTCACATTGAACGCGCCCACGGCATAGCCGCCGTTGTAAGCGTTTTCAAACATTTTTTTAGTGGTTACGAGTGGCATATTTTTACCTCCTGAGTAAAATTTCAAATGGTATTATACATTCATAATAGACAAATGTCAACTTGAATATTTAGGCAGTTTACACAACAATCAAATCCGCGGTCCGAGCGGAAATGAAATCAATGAGAAACCGGGGTGAAAGGGCGACCGTTTCGCCCCTCGCGCCCGCGCTGACATAGATTCTGTCAAACAGCAGAGCGGTTTCGTCAAAGGCAGTGGGATATTTCTTTTTCATACCTATCGGCGAGCATCCGCCCCTTATATAACCTGTTGTCGGCAGAAGCTCTTTGACATGAAGCATCTCAATCTTTTTTTCGCCGAAATGTTTTGCCGCCTTTTTGAGGTCAAGTTCTTCGTGAACGGGAATACAGCAAACTCCCACCCCGTTTTTTTCGCCCCTGAAAACAAGGGTTTTGAACATCTGCTCCGGCGGTATTCCGAGCTTGGCGGCGGCTGTGTCTCCCGAAAGGTCGCTTTCGTCAACCTCGTATTCAAGCAGTTCAAATTCCGCCTTTGCGGCTTCAAGCAGTCTTATAACATTTGTTTTTGTTTTGCTCATTTTTATATTCTTGAAATTCTGAACTCAAACGAATAAACCTTACCTGATTTAACTTTATAAGGCTTGTGCAGATATGCGCAGCCCGGCATATCCCCGCCGACTCCGCGTTCAGCCGCGTCAAGGCAGACGGTAATGTAATCATCCTTTTCAAGTTCAAACAGATGTTTTGCTTTATCAAGTTTTTCGGGGGTATAGTAGCCGGCGTTAAAGCCGAAGGCGTCGCTGAGCGCTTCAATCACTATGCCCCTGCCCTCACCATTTGTGAATCTGAGCGAACGCACATCACAACGGTGGCCGTTCTCCTGCGGGCGCATATATCTGTGTTCAAGCTCTGCGACCTTCATTTTGTGCAGCGCTATTGCGGAGCCGGTTTTGCGGTCGCAGTAGTTCTCCCACGGCCCTCTGCCGTACCACTCGCAGTTTTCAAAAGCGGAGTCAATACCGAAACGCATACCCACTTTAAGCATAGGCAGTGCAAGGCCGCAGGCACTGTGCGAAACAGTAACCTCGCCGTCGGGCGCGAATGTGTATTTTGTGGCAACACCCATAGTGAATGGTGAAAACCACGAAACTATAACATTGACACCGTTATTGTCATTATAAACAGCGGTGTTGATTGCCGCCGTCTGAGCGGTTGAACGCTTCCACTGGTAAAGAGGATGAAGCGCCGATATTTTAGGAACAAAATTCAGGTAGCCGATGTCGTTATCCGTAAGCGCTCTAAAGAAATCGGGGCGCAGCGGCGACGCAGGCGAAATAACCTCACATCCGTCATAAACAAGCGACGCGAGCGCGCCCTTGACTATTTTCGCCTTGAAATTATCACCGATTATTTTAACCTCGGAGCCTGTTTTTTTGTATTTCATATCGCCTCTTGCGGGGTGAAGAGGCATAAACGGCTTTTCTCTTATCATAATCTGCGTGAAGGTTATCTCATAGCCCGCCTGAGCCCAAGGCAAATCTTTTGACTGTATAAAATGAATGTTGAGAATGAGCTCGCCGTCGGCGGGAAGGGATGAAAAATCGCCGTCAAGCTTAACCTTCTTCTCAGAAAGCGGAGCAACATCAAGGCCTTTGATTTCACCGCTCATAACAGTTTCACCGCCGCAGGTTACATCCCAGGTAACCTTGCAGTAATCGGCAAGGGATATGAAAAGGTTTTTGTTTTTGATTATGATTTCGCCTTTCGCGGCATCGGAATCCTTTGCCTCAAGGTTGGCATACACCTTTTTGACTTCATAGTATGAGGGGTGCGGAACTCTGTCTGCTCCGATTATTCCGTTTGCGCAGAAATAATAGCTTGTGTTGCCCTCATGAAAATCGCCGCCGTAAAGCCATTTTTCGGTAACTCCGTCATCTTTGCGAATGGACTGGTCAACATAATCCCATATAAATCCGCCGCACATATGCTCATATTTCTCAAAGTCATCCATATACTCCTGAAAATTGCCCAGACTGTTCTCCATAGCGTGGGCGTACTCACAGTAAATAACGGGTTTGTCGGCGTATTCATCGGCGCCTATCGGTTTATTGTCCGCCGCGAGCGCGTTGGCGACATTGTCATAAGGCGAGGTTTTCACCGCCTCTTTATCCCGGAGCTTGGCGACTATACCCTCAACGGGATACATACGGCTTATGAAATCGGATTTTGTAAAATCAAAATCGCCCTCATAATGAATCGGTCTGCTTTTATCAAGGGCTAAAACCGCGTTTCTTTCATGAAGGAAGTTTTCGCCGTCGCCCGCCTCGTTGCCTAAAGACCAGAAGCAAACGCAGGCGTGGCTGCGGTCACGCAAAACCATCCTCTGCGCTCTGTCTTCAACCGCCTCTTTAAAATCCGGATTGCTTCCGGGGCAGTTTTTGCGGCGTACACCGTGACTTTCCACATCAGCTTCATCCATTACATAAAAGCCGAGTTCATCGCACATTTTGTAAAGAATCTCCTGGTTGGGGTAGTGACTTGTGCGTATGGCGTTAATGTTGGCGCGTTTCATAAGATACAAATCCTGATAGTATCTCTCAAGAGGAACAGCCCAGCCGTTGTCGGGGTCAAAATCGTGGCGGTTAACGCCTTTTATAATTACGCGTTTGCCGTTTATATAAAGCACATTGCCTTTAATCTCGACTTTGCGGTAACCGATTTTAACCGCTTTGCAAGAAAGAATCTTTTTGCCCTGCTTAAGGGTGAGAACAAGGTCATAAAGGTTCGGCGCCTCCGCAGACCACTGCAAAGCGTTTTCTTCAATGTATTGAGTTTTAAGCACGGTGCTGCCCTTGGCGGCGGAGGCTTTGAGCGAAGCGATTTTGCTCAGTTTGCCGTCTCTGCCGGTTGAAACCTCGACCTCGCAGCCGGCAGTTTCGGAACCGTAGTTTTTAAGCGTTATTTCAAGGTTTAATGTTCCGTTTTTATACTCGCCGTCAAGTCCCGTGTCGGCAAAGAAATCCCTTATACAGAGTTTTTCCTCCGCGTAAATATAAACCTCTCTGTAAATGCCGGAGAGAAACCACATATCCTGATCCTCAAGGTAGGTGCCGTCGGTGTAGCGGTAAACCTCAGCCGTAACCTGGTTTTCACCGGGAACAACATAATCGGTTATGTCAAATTCAGCCGGTGTCATCGAGCCCTGCGAATAGCCGACCTTTCTGCCGTTTATATAGAGGAAGAAGCCGGCTTTGACCGCACCGAAATTAATAAAAATCTCTTTGCCGGACCAATCCTCGGGAACGGTGAACCTGCGGCGGTAAACACCGATCTCATTTATTTTTTCATCTATTTTGGGTATTTCTTTCTCGTTTGTCGAAATGCCTTTGGGAAAAAACGAGCAAAGGTATATCGGTTTGCCGTATCCGTTTAACTGCCACACGGAGGGTACGGGCATATCATCCCAGACAGAGTCGTTGAAATCGGCGGCGAAATATTCGGTAGATGTAACGCTGACATCCTGCTGCCAGTAAAACTTCCATATTCCGTTGAGGCTTATGCGGTAAGGAGCGTCTCCGCCCTCAAGAGCGGATTTAACATCGCCGTAGGCGTTTGCGTTGTTGTGCCCGTCTTCTTTGTTCTCTTTGATAATAAGCGGGTTTTCCCAGTAGCGCAGTTCCTTTTCCATAGTATTTATCCTTTCGTTTTATCTTCTTGATACATAACCGGCGAGGTAACCGTCAAGGTCAACCTTGAGCGATGAATTAATAAGATTTGTCGCTATCATAATCGCACCGAAAGCGTCAAGCAGAACTATCTGCTCATCGGTGAAGAATTTACGCATACGCGCAATCAGATCCTCATTTATTTTGCCCTTCGGGTCAAGCACAAGGGCGGAGCCGAACTCCTGCAGAAGCTTTTGCTTTTCATCAAGCTCGAATGTTGCCATATCTATGCCCGCGTCAACAAGAATTTTTGTAAAAAACATTGAGCATATAAGGCACTCATTTGTGTTTGAAATGGAGTAGCAAAATATGTTTATGTCAAGATCGCTCAAAAATTTCGATGCCTCGGCGCGCAGATCATACCAGCTCATAAGAGCCTTGAACGCGGGCACATTATTTAAAAGCGTGCGTTTCATATTAGTCATTTTGCCGACCTTGAGATGTTCATCGTGAGCCTGTTTCACCTCGGGTGAAGCGGTTTCATAATCTATCATAGGTATCAAAGCCATAATATAAAATCCTCCGTTTTAAAATTCAAAATCTTTCGCGTCTGCCTCGGGTGAAGCAGGCGGAATTTTGGGTTCCCTCTTTAACGGGTCATAAACAAATTTTCTGCATTTGCCTTCGGGGCTGACTATGCCTTTGCGCACGCACAGCACCGAAATGCCCCCCGGCGACAGCCTGCCGTGCTGACAGTAAGCGCAGGCGGGAGGGTATTTTTTTGAGTTGACGAGTTTCTTATTCATAGGGTTTTACTCCTTGCGACAGGTATATGACTTTAACAGTTTAACATAATTATTAATTTATATCAAGTTTTAAATGCAGGCGTCGGGTACGGCGTAAAATTAACAAAAAAATAACAATTAAACTCTTGTTAATCGCGGTTTGTTGGTATATTATAAAGCCAGATTTACCGTAAGGCGGGTGATTGTATGGCTTATAAAAACATTATTGATTTACATGTTCATACAGACAGTTCATTTGACGGGCACCACTCGGCAATGTTTTTGTGCGAGACCGCCGAGGGCGCCGGAATGCGCGCGCTCGCATTCACCGATCATATTGAGATAGACCGTTACAAGCAGGGCAGATTTGACATAACCGCGAGGGATTCTTATTTTCACGCGGCAAACGCCCGCTCCGCGTTCAGCGGCAAACTTATTGTGGGCATAGGCGTTGAGCTCGGTCAACCCGCTTATGATGTTGAAACGGCTGAAAATCTGCTCAGCGAAATCAACTACGATATTGTCATAGGCTCCGTTCACAACCTTCGCGGTATGAAAGATTTCTGCGACCTCGACTATGAGAATGAGGCGGCGGATTATGAAAAACTGCTTGATGAATATTTTGACGAGGAACTTGAGCTCGCAAAATGGAACGGATTTGACACACTCGGTCATCTTACATACCCGCTGCGTTATATTGTGGGCGAGCAGAAAAAAACCGTTGATTTAAAAAAATACTCCGATAAAATAGACGCCGTTCTCAAAACGGTAGCCGAAAACGGCAAAGCGCTTGAAATCAACACCTCCGGCCTTCGTCAGCCATACGGTGTTACAATGCCGGAGGCCTTCATAGTAAAGCGATTCAGGGAGCTCGGCGGAGAGTTTGTTACGGTAGGCTCAGACGCTCACTATGCCAAAGACCTGGGCGCGGGAATAGAAGAAGGGATGAGAATCGCCAAAGAGGCGGGCTTCAGCTGTATCTCCCTTTTCAAAAGCCGGACGGCAACCCCTGTTCCCATTGAATAATTCATTTTTGAAAGGATGCGCGGGAACCCGCGCTTACCGGTATATATATTTATGAAACTGACCGTTGATGCCGCGGCGAAAATCAACCTTTCGCTTGACATTACCGGCACGCTTGAAAACGGATATCACAGTCTTTTTATGATTATGCAATCCGTCAGCCTGTGCGACACGGTGATTCTTGAAACAACCGAAAGCGGAACAATCGAACTGACCTGCTCAGAAGAAAGCCTGCCTACCGACAGGCGGAACATTGCCTATAAAGCGGCGCTTATGTTCTTCACCGAAGCGGGGGTAAAAAACCGCGGCCTGAAAATCCATATTGAAAAACACATTCCGTTCGCGGCAGGTCTCGCGGGCGGAAGCGCGGACGCCGCGGCCGTTATCGCGGGGCTTGATATGCTTTATAAAACGGGGCTTTGTCAGACGGCGCTGTGCAAAATCGGTCACAAGGTAGGCAGCGATGTTCCCTTCTGCCTGACAGGCGGCACAAAGCTTGTTGAAAACTCAGGCGAAAAAATCACTCCCCTGCCCCCTCTCGCCGAATGCTGCGTTGTGCTCGCGAAGCCCGAACGGGGTGTTTCAACCGCCGACGCTTACGCGCGGTTTGATGAAAAAAAAGATATTGTTCACCCCGACAACGCCGCAATTCTTCAGGCCGCGAAAGGGAGCGACTACTCCGCCCTTTGCAGACACAGCGCGAATGTTTTTGAGCAGGTTACCTTTCTGCCGGAATTTGAAACAATACGCGGTGTTCTCGGCAGGCACAACGCGGATTTAATAAGGATGAGCGGCAGCGGTCCGACAATGTTCGGGCTGTTCCGGTCATATTCAGCCGCCGAAAAAGCGGAAAAAGAGCTGAAAAGCTCGGGTGTATGCAAAACCGTGTGTGTGTGCAAACCGGTTTCAACCGGGGTTTCGATAAGGTGATTTTTTTAATGTAAATATTTAACTCTGCGGCAGGGCTGTTCCCTGCCTTTTTGTTTACATTGAATCCGGTATTCGTGTTGCGCTCCTTTAATTATTTTTAATGTTTTAAATGTACATTTGATAAATTTATTGCCTTCTTCAAAGGCCTGTTCGGTTTACTCCCAACAGTCGAAATAAAACCGTAAACCGCTTTAAAACCAAAACAGCAAAATTCAGATAATCTTATTGAGTTGTTGTTTTATATTGCGGCGGCACATTGCCGCCTTTTTCTTTTTAGTGTTGATAATATATAATATTCTGTGGTATTATGGATAAAAGAGTTTACCGGAGGCAGTTATGATTAAAAGCATAAAAAAAGAATTCATATTTGAAAAAGACAGCGTCACACCCGCCTGCCACGCCTCAACCGTTCTGCCGCTGGATGACGGCAGGGTTATTGCCGCCTGGTTCGGCGGCAGGCGCGAAAAGAGCCCGGATGTTGAAATATATGTTTCAATCAGAAGCGTAAAAGGTGTTTGGAGCAAGCCCGTTTTTGTAAGCGACAGCGACAGTGTGCCGAACTGGAATCCCGTGCTTTACAGGCGTGAAAACGGCGAAATAATACTCTATTACAAATACGGTAATGAAATTGAGGACTGGGTAACTAAATATGTAATCAGCAAAGACGGCGGAAAGTCATGGAGCGCTCCGGCTGTGCTTGTTGAGGGCGACAAATCGGGCGGCAGAGGGCCCGTCAAGAACAACTGCTTAAAGCTTTCAAACGGCGTTCTTCTCGCCCCCGCCTCAACCGAAAAAGGGTTTGCCCGCTGCTTTATCGACCGTTCATCCGATGACGGACTGACATGGGATGCCTGCGAACTTATGCCGGTTCCCAAATACAAAGGCAGGCGTGTGTGGCTCATTCAGCCCGCTTTGTGGGAGAGTGAAAACGGCAATGTTCACTGCTTTATGCGTTCCGACTCCGGCGCAATCTACCGCAGTGATTCTTCCGATTACGGGGCAACCTGGTGCAAGCCGTACCGCACAAGGCTGCCTAACAACAACAGCGGAATCGACTGCGTTAAAGACTGTTACGGCAGACTGTGGCTTATTTATAATCCCGTTGATGTAAACTGGGGTATAAGGCATCCGCTTGTTCTGAGCGTTTCAACCGACAACGGCAGGCACTTCACCGAAATATTCAACCCGGAGCCCGGCTTCGGCGAGTTTTCATACCCGTTCATCGCGGCGGCGGGCAACAAGCTTTACGCGACATACACTCACAAAAGAAAACAGGTTGCGTACCTCGAAATTGAACTTGAATAGAGCGTTGGAAAAAATGTCAAAGAAATTTTTAACCGCCGTGGGAATAATTCTTGCGGCCTTCTGTTTTATCTTTATTGTTTTAAAGGGCGATACCTGCACTTATTCCTTCGCCGCCGGTGATTATTCGGCTGATGATATTTCGGTTACCGCCGAAAACGGCAATGTTGAAATTGTTAATAAAGAAGTGCGTAAGGGCAGTCACTCGTAAAACAGTAATGCCTCAAAGAGCGACCTTCGCACAT
>R25__coassemble_15_pt1 | contig 133678 bp, 117 predicted proteins | sample R25__metabat2_low_PE_027 | metagenome-assembled genome bin R25 | reverse complement strand
TGCGGCTTTTAGTTTGATGCGAAAACCAATACTGGTTTATGAGTTACTGCCCAAAGGCGAATAATATATAAAACGGGCTGTCGCGAATGAGCAAAACTCAAGCGCAGCAGCCCCGTGTTTATTGATGCATATTCAACTGCTTTTTATCGCCACCGGTATGGCGTTTGCGGGAATTTCACCGCCTGTTTCTCTGACCGTTATAAAATAATTTATGCCGGTAATCTCGGAATAAGTTTCATCATACGCATATTCGGGCAACGCGTATAAGTCATCCGCGGAAAAACTGTTATACAGTTCATCCCTGTGCGTATTGAAATTTATTGTTTCTTTAATTGAAGTGAAAAGGTTGGTTGTTACAATATACGGTGCTGTTAAAACCGTAGCCACAACAAAGCCGCCCCACGGTATGAATATCAGTATCGGCAAAAGAAGCGGCGTTGCAAGGCCTGCGGGGAACAGCAAAAAGCTTTCTCTCAGGTTGTTTGACAAAGAAACCGCCTTTTCGGCAAAATAATCATCGCGGTATTTTTCAAATTCTTCCTGCGTGATGTAATAAACATCAATCGGCTGCGGGTCATTTTTCTCATCCCGTTCCTCTTGTTCGCCTTCGGCGGTCACCGCGTTCCGTGCCGAAACGGGAATGCAGGCAAAAAATGAGAAAACCAGTGAGATAATGAGTATGAAAGCGGTAAGTTTTTTCATAAAAGTTCTCCATTGAATTTTATGTTTGCTTTTTACGGCTTTATTTTACCAATGCCCGTATTAAAATTCAACAGTATATAGCATTAAGAATGCATTAAGACAGCAACCCTCAGAGTGCTTTCCCGCTTTTGATGTGTAATGTTGATGAAAACTTATGCCTTGCCTGTTTGCATCCGTCAAAAACCATTCAATAAAACACCCGTGATTGACTTAAATTAATCACATGATATAATAAATTATGCAATTACAATTAAGTTATATCTGTTTGGAGTGATAACGCTGTGTTTTACAAATTTGAGGGCAATCCGGTGTTCGGCAGCCCCGAGCTCGGAACGCTTTTTGATGTGTATCTGACCGCGCTGCCGGACGCGCGGCTCCGTATGGACCTTTCCACACGCAAAAACAATTCTCTGTCGGTATCTTTCTCGGAAGACGGACTGAAATGGACGGCGCCCGTTCTCACGCTTTCCCCTTGTGTGGATTCGGGCTGGGAGGATATGGTCAACCGAAACTGTGTGCTGAAAATCGGCGGCACATATAAAATGTGGTACACGGGTCAGGCACACGGCAACAGTTTTATCGGCGTTGCGGAAAGTGTGAACGGGATTGATTTCAAGCGCGTTTCAAACTGCCCGGTTCTTTCGCCAGAACTGCCGTTTGAAGGCGAATCCGTAATGAATCCCTGCGTGCTGTTTGAAAACGGCATATACCGTATGTGGTACAGCGCGGGCGAGACTTATGAGCCCAATGTTCTTTGCTACGCGGAAAGTTCAGACGGAATTGTTTGGAAAAAGTCGCCGCTTAACCCCGTTCTGACAAAGAACCCGGAGAAGGAATATGAGCGCGACCGCATAGGCGGCTGTCAGGTAATCCCGCACCCGGAGCTTGGCTATCTTGTGTTTTATATCGGTTACAGGGATATTAACACCGCCTGTATCTGCGCGGCGTTTTCAGAAGACGGCGTTACGGATTTTCACCGTTGCAAAGAAAATCCTTTGGTTTCGCCGACGGCGGGCGAATGGGATTCCGATGCCTGCTACAAGCCCTCCGCTCTTTATGATGCGGAAAAGAAGCTTTGGCGTATATGGTACAACGGACGGTCCGGCGGAATGGAGTATATCGGCGTTGCCGAAAAGTGCGGCGATTTTACAAAAGACGATTTTGAATAGCGCAGAAAAACGCTGAACTAAATCCGCGCTCAAAAAGAAAGTACAATGTTAAAGCATTATATTATATAACCGCTTTTTAATAATATTCATAAAACGGATGCCACTCAAGTTCGCTGTTTATCGGAGTTCCTTCAACTTCACTCTTAAGCCTATCATATTCATCCTTTGTGAGTTTTTCAGGAGTTTTATTGTTGTTTTTATCTATATAGCAAACATACCACTCTTCCTCAAGGCTTGCAGGAGGAAGCAAATGAGCAAGTCTAATATAATAAGAACCTCCGACATAATGCGGATGCGCTTTTTCGGGGAATTTGAAATAGTCATATGCTTCACAAACACTGTTAATGTATTTGCCACCTGACCTTATAATTCCGTTGTTGTAAATTAAAGGCGTGTAATGTTCAATATTTATCAAATTAAATTCCCAAGAATACACCTTACCGTCTGTTATTCCGAAAATATCGCGTGCTTTTATTTCATTTGAATCTTCAAAAATATAACCTTCTATTAAATCAAGGTTTCCGTCGTTGCAAATATCATAATATGCATAGTATTCTCTGCACTCATTTCCGCTCGGTAAATTAGAAGGCTCCCTCAATTCCGATAATCGTTTTATATATGCGTCGAAAACAGCTTTCTGTTCTTTTTGCGGCAAAATTTCTTTTTTTGCTGAAACGGTGATATGCTCTGTAGTTGAAAGTGCATTTTGATCTATGTTTTCTCCGGTTTTGAATGTCATTAAGAAAAAAAGCACCGCTAAACACAATATTGAAGTTGAAATATAAATCAGTTTTTTCATATTTTATTATTTTATAACAGTTCGTGTGTCATAATAAATCCCGCCGTTTTTGTTTTGTGTTTTTAACCCTCAAAAACAATCAATTCCTTTTCTGCGTACCACTTAAGTTTATCGTTTATCGGATATTTTTCAAATTCCGCTTTTTTTTGCAAATATTTCTCTTTTGATAAAAAGTTTTCCGAACTTGTTTTTCCGCTTCTTAAAACAACCAGTTTAAATATCTCCATATTTTCTCCTTCTTTAAACGAGTGTGCCAGAAAAAAACGATGTTCAAGTTTTCCGTTTCGGAAACTTGAATAGGTGTAATATTCGCCCAATCCTTCGTTGTAGTCTATTCCTCCGACCCTTAAAAGTCTGTTGCCGTATAAAATCGGTATTCCTGCCGTGTTTTCCGGAATAAAAAGAGTATCTTTAAGGAACTTCACTTCTGTACCATCAATAAATGCAATATTTTCGATAATTACAGATCCAACATTGTCTATCTTCAAAAACTCTTTTATATAGCTTTCATTTTTATTTCCGGTTAAAAGCTCAAGCTTACCGTCACCATCAACATCATAAAACGAATAATATTTTTCTTTAATGGTAACATCAAAGGGGAAAAGTTCACCTTTGACAAACCGACTGTTATAATAATCTCGATCTTTTTCAAGTTTTTCTTTCAAAAAACTGATGTAAATATGCGTTTGCTGTTTTTCTGTTATATTCTGCCGTGTCTGTGTAACTTCTCTTTTATTATGACCTGCAACAGCGTTCGTGTTTTCAGTAGAGTTTTTTACCTCTGTAAATGCGGTAATACTGAAATTTTCATCAGTTTTGCCCGGTGTGCAGGATGAAAGTAAAAAAACAACAGCAATAATAAGAAATAAAACAATTCTTTTCATAACATTAAATTTACACAAAACAAAGTTCCACGGTCGGATTTTCAGCAGCGGCGGTCGAAATGACCGCCGCTGCCGAAATTTTTTCACATTTTACGCCGATGTACTGCAAACCTGAACGCCGCCGAAAAGATTGGCGATGTTCAGCCAGCTCGGAAGAGAGAGGTATCTGTAGCTTGCATATATCATTTCGTCAATGGTATCGCCCTGACTGTCAAAATAAATATTGGTGTTCAGTATTCCGTATTGAACAAGCAGAATGTTTTCGCCGGGATAAACATTTTCATCGCCCGCACGGTAACCGCTCTCTTTTTTCTCAACAACAGCTTCCTTAACGCTGCCGTCGCTGTATGTGAGCTTTACTTTTATGCCTTCGGGCGTTTCAGGCGCACCGTTGAGGAATACAACGCGGTTTTTAAACGGCACCGAAACAATCTCGGCTTTTGTCAGCCTGACGCCCTGCGTCGGAACATCCTCCGCGTTTGCGCAGATAAACGCCGAAGACACAATCATTAATGCGGACAGAATAAGTGCGATAAGTTTTTTCATTTTTTTAATCTCCTTTTTGTAAAGTCATATTGTAAATATTAATATGTGCTGTAAATTTTCTGTGCCAAAAATTTTCTTGCTGTTTGATGTGCAATAAATACTTTCGTTTCATCCGATTTGTGAGTCTTGTTTTTTTCCTCTTACCGCTTCATCAAAATAATTGTTCGGCGTGTAAAAATCAATTATTCTTTTTTGATTTTTGTTATAAATCAGTCGGACTTCCTCGCTAACCGTTGTATCAACATCTACATTGAAATAATTATATGTTGATATTGCCTGAATTATATACAGAACACTGTTTGCGTTTTCTTCTTTGTTGATTATTTCGGCATTGACATTATAATTTTCTATTATTATTTGTTGCGTTTGTTTGACGAATTTATGAGCTTTTATTTTCTCATTCAAATACCTTTCCGTATTTTCTGAAAAATAAGGATTTTTAAGTTCTGAACCGTAAATATCTTTTTTGCGGTAAAAATCCTCAACTAATGAACAGATTTTTTCATCCGTCGGTGTTTTGCGCTCGCCGACATGCACGGAAAAAAATTCATGGTAAAAACCAAAGTATGGTATATATAGAGCAACAATCATTAACAGAAACAGAGTTGTTTTGTATATTTTATTTGCCATTGTAAAGCTCCTTATTCACTTTTTTCAAATTTCAAGTTCGGAAAATTCAATTACAGTATAACAGGAATAAAAGAAATGTTGTTAAATTTCTGTAAATGAAAAATGAATTATATTCCGTTTTCATCTGATCGCGCAATACAGAACTCCTTTGAAGAGTTAAGTTTTCAACAAAATTTTTAATAAATGTTTGTTTTGCTGATTTGAGCTTTCAAAAACTTTTACTGTGTTTTTAACCGACAACCGTTTGATATATATACATCTTGAAATAACACTGTCTCGGTGATATTATATAAAAAACCACCCGTAAACGGAGGCTTTCAGATGAATGGCAAATCTATAATCAGAAGATTAACGGCTGTTTTGCTGTGCGCGGTGATGTTATTCTGTACATTGTGCGCTCCGGCATACGCCGCGAACAGCGCGGCAGAGGAAGAAAAAAACTATACAGCCGACTGCCCTTATATAAAGGTGCTCGGTCTTATGTCAACCGACATTTATGTTGACAAAAGCGACCCCTCATCCGGCACTGTCTGGCCCCCTCAGACGGGCATTGTAATAAAGGATGTTTTAAAACTTCTGCCGTCTCTTTTTGAACTTGCACTAACAAAAAATTACAGCCGTTTCGGCGAAAAGCTTTACGCGGCGGTCTATGACATTTTCTCCCCTTTGTATATGTACGGCACGGGCGAGGTGCGAAACAAATCCGGCACAATATTCACCTACCCCGAACCTGAAAAAATCAAAAAAGACAGTTACCTTATCTTTGAATACGATTGGCGGCTTGACCCCATTGAACTTGCTGCGCAGCTGAATGATTTTATAAACTATGTTCTTGAATGCTCCGGCAGTGAAGATGTTGTGCTCGAATGCCACAGCTACGGTGGGGTGGTCACTTACACTTATCTCAACAATTACGGCACGGAGAAAGTGCGCAGCGTCGCTTTCAACGCCGCCGCCGTTTACGGCACCGCGTTTGTCGGCGAAATCTGCAAAGGTAAAGTAGTTCTCAATGACGAGGGAGCGGTTGAATACCTTAAAAGCGTGTGGGCTTACAGTGACGCCGAAAAGCTTCTCAACGGGCTTACCGGCGTGCTTTACAAAACAGGTGTTCTCGGTTGGCTGTGCGATAAAGTCAACAACATAGCGCGCGGGCTCGGCAAAGACGCCATGGCAAACTGCATTTTGCCGATGTTCGGCAGTTGGCCGAGTATATGGTCAATGGTCAGCGATGAATGCTATGACGACGCTTATAATCACATATTCAACGAAATCTGCCCCGAATATAATCTTGACTATTCCGCTCTTCAAAAAAAGGTGGATAACTACACGAACACAATCAGAGTAAACAGGCAGAGTATTCTAAAAAACATTAACGAAAACTGCAACCTCTATGTGCTTGCCCGCTACGGCTTCTGCACCGTATTTATTGTTGAAAACTGGAAAATTCAGGGCGATATGGCCGTTGACCTGCGATATTCATCGTTCGGCGCATCGGTTTTGCCTTACGGTGAAAGGTCTGAAAAATCCGGCAGATATATTTCTCCCGACGGCGATATAGACGCGTCAACCTGCCTTTTCCCCGAACAAACCTGGTTTCTTGACAACGCCACACACATTCCCACATTCCGCTGTATGCATGACTGGTTCGCGCGCCTTCTGTATTTTGACGGTCAGGCAACGGTTGACACATTTGAAGACTCCCCTCAGTTTTTGTTCTATAACGAGAATTCGGGAACATTCACGGCGGATAATTGATTAACAAAAAAAAGCAAACAGCCGGGGCCTCATCTTTAAGATAAAGCTCCGGCTGTTATTATGTTTTAATATCAGTTTTTTCCTGCTATGCTGTTTTTAATCATGTCGGCAAGGCATTTGAAAAACCGTATGATTTTTGCGAATACGCTTTCTCCGCGGTATGGGGTGTCTGTTCCTCTGCCTGCGTAACAGCCTATATTGCAACTTTCGGTTTTATTGCCGAAAAAGTCTGTTTCGCAGCCGTCATCCATTTTGTATCCGGACCCTATAAGAGGCGAATCCTTTGAGAGAGTGAATGAGTTTATATCGGAATAATCATCACCGGAAAATCCCGGAACGGTGTTGAACTTTGTTCCCGTTATCAGCCCCGAAATGCAGTTATAATAGCAGTTGTTCACAATTACACTGCCTTTGTATGATGACGGGTCAAGGTTCGGATTGAGGCGGTATCCGTCTTCAAGAACAATAATATTGTTCACAACATAAGAGTCAAAAAGCTCATCCATATCAAAGCGCTGAGAATTTATGATTGTATTATTGTAAAACCGGAAATTCTTTTCACCCGGGCCCTGGGTCAGCGTGTTTCTTCCGCCGTTGTCGTTGACGGAGAGACAGTAGCGAACCGTGTTACCTACCTGTGGGCTTGTTTTTGCGTTGTTGACAACAAAGCGCACATTATCGTGTGAATAAATATACTGATAAGTGCAGTGGTTTGACTGCGAATCGAAATCAACCGTCATACCGTCACCTACATTTTTCTGGCCCGCTATTTCGCAGTATTCAATGGTGCTGTTCTCACTGCCCCAAAACCACGCGGCGGCAGTAAAATAAAGGATTTCACCGTTTTCGTCAACGCCCTCGCCCTGACAGCAGTCAATAACACGGCAGTGAGTCATAAGCGCGCCGTCGCAAATACCTAAAATCACTGCTTCGCCGTCCATATCATGAAAATAAGTGTTCTCTATAAGCGCGCCTGTGTTATAGACGGGGTCAAGGTCGCTGAATTCAACATCATCCCACGGGCTGCCTTTGCTGCCGTCATACGCGCCCCAGATATTAATGCCGTTGCCGCAGTCGAACAGTTCACAGTCTTTCAGAGTGAAACCGTTTACCGGGAAAAGCGAACGCGCGGGCAGACCCTTGACCATTACACAGCCCCTGTTTTCCGCGGCGCCCGCGGAGGCGTTGTCGCGGCTTGTGACTTTGTAATTTTGTATGTTGTGAATTTTCAACCGCTCAAGCGTTACACCTTCGCTCGGAGCGGTCAGGGCGTCAACCCATATTCCCCCTCCGTTTGGAACGGTTATTTCAAGATCGCTCACTGTTATATATGAACAGTCAAAAAGGCGGAGCACCTCGGCGCGTTTTTCCGTGGTAAGAACGGGAGCAGCGCCCTCGCCGTACGCGGTTATTGTTATGGGTGCGTTTTTTGTGCCGCGGCTGTTTGTAACAGTGAGTGTGCAGTCATAAACGCCTCCTCTGCGAAAAAGAACGCTGTCGCCCGGGCCGAGAGTACACTCTGTGACAGGCACGGTTTTCCACGCTGTTTCGGGGGTCAGCCCGTCGCCGCTTTCGCTTCCGTCAACCGAGTCGATATAATATGATGTGCCGCCTAATGTACCGCCCGCGGCAGGCAAACACACGCATAACAGAAGCGCAAGGCACAGTAAAACGCCGACTGTTTTTTTCATATTTTTGCCGCCTTTCAAAAAATTTGTATGATATATAATAACACAGCACAGCGAACAATACAAATTTTTTATAAAAATAATAAAACAAAAAATAAAACTTGATAATTTACAGGTTTTCTGTAATAATAAAATATAATGTTATTTTATATTGGGAGGGTATCGGCGTGACACAGCAGGAAAATTTAAGGCTTGCGGAGCTTTTGTTCCCCTCTGTTGACAAAACACCTCAATACTATGAAGAACTGTACCCCGAGCGCGGGTTAAAGGAAGGGGCTCGGGTTACCCGTTTTGCGCCTTCACCCACTGGCTACCTTCACATAGGCGGTCTTTTCGGCGCGCTTGTGGATGTGCTGACCGCGAAGGTTTCGGGCGGCGTATCATATTTAAGAATAGAAGACACCGACAAAAAGCGTGAGATAGAAGACGGTGTTTCCGCCATAACAAACGGAATGCGAGCTTTCGGTGTGGAATTTGACGAAGGCGTAACCGGTTTCGGCACCGAAAAGGGCGCGTACGGCCCATACACGCAAAGCAGCCGCGTTGAGATTTATCAGACAGTCGCGAAATCGCTTGTGGAGCGAGGTCTTGCCTATCCGTGCTTCTGCACGGCGGATGAGCTTTCGGCTCTGCGCGAAAAGCAGGAGGCGGACGGAGCTTCCATAACAGGATATTTCGGGAAATACGCGAAATGCAGGAATCTTTCGTTTGATGAAATAAAGGCGAATATTGACGCGGGCAAAAGCTGGGTGCTGCGCTTTCGTTCCGACGGCAGCGAAGAAAAAAGAATAACCTTTGAAGATATAATAAGAGGCAAAATCGAAATGCCGGAAAATATTATTGACGAGGTTCTTCTTAAATCAGACGGAGTTCCCACCTACCATTTTGCCCATGTGTGCGACGACCACTTTATGCGCACAACACATGTAATAAGAGGCGAGGAGTGGATTTCATCCGTTCCAAAGCACATAGCTCTTTTCAAGGCTTGCGGCTACAGGGTGCCGAAATACGCGCACACTCCGCAGGTAATGAAATTTGATGACGAAACAGGTGACAAACGCAAGCTTTCAAAACGCAAAGACCCCGAAGCCGCGGTCAGCTACTTTGTTGTTGAAGGATTTCCGAAAGAGAGCCTCATAGAGTATCTGCTCACCCTCATAAGCTCCGGCTTTGAGGATTGGCGCAGGGCAAACCCCGGTGTGCCTGCGATGAATTACCCGTTCAACCTCAAAAAGATGAGTTCGAGCGGCTGCCTTTTCGACCTTGTTAAGCTTAATGATGTGAGCAAAAATGTGATTTCAACGATGAAAGCGGATGTTGTCGCGGACAGAGTTATGCAGTGGGCAAAGGAATACGCCTCCGGTTTTTATGTGATTACGCAGAAGAATCCCGGCTATCTGAGAGACGCGCTCAACATTGACCGCGAAAACCCCAAACCGAGAAAAGACATTTCAAAGTGGAGCGAAGTGCCGACATATCTTGAGTATTTCTATGACGAGCTTTATACTCCTGATTATACTCTGCCGCAAAACATCGCGCGCACCGACGCGAGGGCAATTCTTGAAGAATACATAAAAGTTTTTGATATAAACGATGACAAAGACACCTGGTTTGCCAAAATCAAGGCGCTGTGCGCGCCGCTTGGCTTCACGCCCAATGTCAAGGAATACAAGGCAAACCCCGAAATGTTCAAAGGTCACGTCGGCGATGTTTCGACGGTAATAAGAATAGCCGTTACCTCACGCAGTCAGACTCCAGACCTTTGGTCGGTTATGAATGTGTTGGGCGAAAACAAAGTGAAGGCAAGGCTTGAGTGCGCCGCTGCCGCTTACGGAAAGGAATGATTATTATGGGTTCACCGGTTATCGGTAACAATTTTATATGGGATTTTATTGATGAAGACCTTGAAAACGGAGTAAACTCCCGCGTTCAGACGAGATTTCCTCCCGAGCCCAACGGCTACCTGCACATAGGTCACGCCAAGGCTATATGCATTGACTTTATGACCGCAGAAAAATACGGCGGAATATGCAACCTGCGCCTTGATGACACAAACCCGTCAAAAGAAGATACCGAATATGTCGATGCGATCAAAGAGGATATTGAATGGCTCGGCTTTAAATGGAACAAATGCCTGTACGCGTCGGGCTACTTTGATTTTATCTATGAGTGCGCAATAAAACTTATTAAAGCGGGCAAGGCCTATGTCTGCGACCTCAACGCGGATGAAATCCGCGAATACAGAGGCACTCTTACCGAACCCGGCAAAAACAGCCCCTACCGCGACAGAAGCGTTGAAGAAAACCTTGACCTTTTCCGCCGCATGACCGAAGGCGAGTTTGCCAACGGCGAAAAGACCCTGCGCGCAAAAATAGATATGGCGTCGCCGAATATCAATATGCGTGACCCCGTTATTTACAGAATAAGCCATACATCACATCATCAGCTCGGTGACAAATGGTGCGTTTACCCGATGTATGACTTTGCTCATCCTCTTTCTGATGCCGCCGAAAAAGTCACATACTCCCTGTGCTCACTTGAATTTGAAAACCACAGGCCGCTTTATAACTGGTTCATTGAGAACATAGGCTTTGATGAGCCCCCCCGTCAGATTGAGTTTGCCCGCCTGAACATAAACTACTGCGTTACAAGCAAGCGAAAGCTGCTCACCCTCGTTGAAAAAGGCATTGTTTCGGGCTGGGACGACCCCCGTATGATTACTCTGTGCGGCCTGCGCAGAAGAGGCTACCCCGCCGACGCGATAAAGGATTTTGTAGTAAGAGCAGGGGTTGCCAAGGCAGACAGCATTGTTGATTTCGGCTTGCTTGAAGCCTGCTGCCGCGACTCTCTCAACGCATCCGCGCCAAGGGCGATGGCGGTTCTCAGGCCTCTCAAAGTTATAATCGACAACTACCCCGACGGCCTTGTTGAGGAAATTGAGGTTGATGTTCATCCCGACAGACCGGAGCTCGGCAAAAGAACGGTTAAATTCTCAAAAGAGATTTTTGTTGAACGCGACGACTTTATGGCGGAACCCGTCAAAAAATATTTCCGCCTCTACCCCGGCAATGAGGTAAGGCTGAAAAGCGCTTATTATATAACCTGCACCGGTTACGAAACGGATGATAACGGAGAGGTTATCTGCCTGCATTGCACTTATGACCCCGAAACGAAGGGCGGCGATTCGCCCGACGGCAGAAAGGTGCGCGGCACTCTTCACTGGGTAAGCGCGGCAGACAGCGTAAAGTGCGAAATCCGCCTTTATGACCGTCTGTTCAATGTTGAAAATCCTTCCGAAGACGGCGGAGACGCCTACCTCAACCACATAAATCCGGATTCGCTCACCGTGCTTGACAACTGCCTTGTTGAGGGCGGACTTGCCGCGGTTAAACCCGGCGAAACATTCCAGTTTATGCGTCAGGGCTATTTCTGTGCGGATAAAGACTCCGAGGTGGGGAAACCCGTATTCAACCGGACCGTCGCTCTTAATTCATCCTGGGGCAAATAATCGAAAGGGAGATATAATAATGAATATTGTGTACAGAACAGTTCATATAATACTTGCCGCAGCGGTATTCCCCGCGGTGTTCTTTCTTCAGTTGTTTTATATGGAAATTTCCCCGAAATTTCTTGATTACGGAATGAGCCTTGAATTCAGCCTTTATCAGATTTTCGATCTGTTCGGAGGCGGCAGCAAAACAAGCGCCGTAAGAAGCGCGTTTTCCAAAGAGAGCCTGTCAAACATCTGGAGCGTGTTCGCGGGTTCCCGCGCGAGCCTTGTGCTTATGATGATAAGCGCGGTTCTTACCCTTGCGCTTACTGTTTTTGTCATAGTGGCAGGCATTGTCAAGGGCAACCGCAAGGTTCTTCTTTCGGCAAGCTCCGCGGGCCTTGTAACATCAATTCTTTTTAAAGTTTTTACCGCGAATGTTTGCAGATCCGTTGTAAGCGGCAAGGTTGATATTGTAAGTCTTTTCACAAAGTCATTTCTCGGCAATTTCTTCGGCGACCTGCTGAGCGTTGACACTTTGCGCATAGGCGCTTTTTCAAACGCCGTGCTCATACTGTTCATGTGTATGGTAATCTGGAGCGTCATTTATATTGTGACCGATATCGGCCTTGAAGATGATAAAACCGCGAAAGCCGGAAAATAATAAATCCCTGTTTTAAAAGTGTTAATGCCGTTACAATAAATAAATCCGCCTTTCGCCCGAAAATAAAAAAATTGCCTTTCGGATATTGAAATTGCAAGAAAAATGAGTTAAAATATTTTTTGCAATTCAATCGGACGCATAGCTCAGCCGGTCAGAGCGTTCGCTTCACACGCGAGAGGTCTTGGGTTCGAGCCCCAATGTGTCCACCAAATAAAAGAAGTCGAGAAACGCCTCGGCTTCTTTTGCTTTTGAAATAAGGGATTCACACACAGAGGGAGTCTGAGCGAAGAAAAGATCAACCGCTCCGGTAGAGCGTTTGCTGAGTCGCAACGAGCGAAGCGAGGTGATAAAAAACCGTGCTCTACGCCATAACGATTGTAATCCAAAGGTTTGCTCAAAGCGGGCTAAAAGCTTAGATTTGTCGTTTCATTGGACGAGTTAAAATGGTATTACAGTTGACAAAAAAGTGAAGAGTGGCGAAACCGTTGGGTTAGCCTTAATTATGTTTTTTCGTTATGAGGTGTATCTATGTGTCTGTACGAAGAGTTGTCGCATTCTACATAGCCACAGTGTATTTTGAGACAATAAAACTACTGAAATCGATACTTTTATGACAAAACCCGTCACAGGCGTAAAAACCTGCGGCGGGTCTTTTTTGTTTTTAATAATTTTATTCAGGTGATTTTGCAAAATAAATAATTATTATTCACCAGGACAGCAAAAATACATAACTCTATTTCCCTCCGGTAATCATTTATTATTTTTACCCCCGGCGGCTATAATATAGTCGCAAAATAAAGAAAGGAGGGCAGTCTTTTGAACAACATAATTAACAGCCGCCGGTCAGAGGCTGATTAAGAAAGGAGTTGTATACTTTTGATTTTGCGAATACTTGGTTCGGCAAGTGCCGGAGTCTTAATCGGACTTGCTGGGGATTGTCTGTTTGACAGGTTCAGATATGGTCCCGACGGGTATAATCAGCGCGGTTATGACAGAGCCGGCTATGACCGCAGCGGGTTTGACAAAAAAGGCTATGATAAAAACGGTTTTAACCAAAAAGGTTTTGACCGGGACGGTTACAACAAAGACGGCTATGATAAAAGAGGCTATGACAGGCAAGGCTTTGACCTGAACGGATTTAACCGCAGAGGTTTTGACAAATCGGGATTCAACAAAGATGGATTTGACCGAGAAGGTTACGGCAAAGATGGTTATAACGGAGAAGGCTACAACAAACAAGGCTTTAATCGGCAGGGATATAACAGAGATGGCTTCGACAAACAGGGCTTTAACCGGCAGGGATATAACAGAGACGGCTTCGACGAACAAGGCTATGATTGTGACGGCTTTAACCTCTCCGGGTATAACAGATACGGATTCAAACGTGACGGTTCTGACCGCGCAGGGAAAACAATCAATGATTATTCAAAATTGATAACGTTAATTGAAAAAGATAAACCGAAGATATATAAATCCCTCGACAACCATGAGTTGAGACACGCCTCTACCGATATCCGTGTCAATCTGGAAAAAGCCGTTTCTGCCATTGTTGAACACTGGAGCGGAGAAAAACTGGATAAACTGGATGACAACATTACAATGTGCAAGAAAAACGGGTATCTCGAAAAAGATTTTTGCGAAAAACTCTATGGAGCAAAAAATCACTGTAATGATTCCGTCCATGATACATGTGAAAAAGAAACAGACCAGATTTTCTTTTCAGCTAAAGTGTTGGAAGAAACCATTGAACAAATAAACGGATTCATTAACCCCTGTGAACCAATGAGCTGAGCGTAAAAAACAAAAGATATTTAAAAACACTAAAATCATTTACAAAGATTAATTTAGGAGGAAAAACTATGAGGCACGTATTCAAGGCAACAAGATTAGGATGGGATTCAGAAAAAGAGGGCGTATGGTTTGATTCGGACCAGTATACCGCGGAAGAGGCAAGAGCCGAATTCAAGCCCTACCTCGGAACCACACAGAGAGGTTATCCCTACACCGGTTATGAGTTCGACGGAATAAAGTATTACAGCGTCGAATATGTCGGTGAATATGAGGATGATAAAATGCCCCGGAACGATGCAGATGTAATAAACCACTACCTGGAAGAGTAAGTGCAGATACATCATAGGCAGGTCCGGCATTCGCCGGGCCTGCGGCGCAGCCCAAGTCCGTTCTATTGGACACCTAATGTGCTATTATTAAAGCACCACCTGAAAAATAACAAAAAAAGGAGAAAAAACCATGTGCAAACCTATTTCACTTGAAGAACTCGGAGAGCTTTACAACAAAACAGATTATTTCAAAAAAGACCAGAACGAGGTATCCGGCGTTGTAGCGTTTCTGATTGGAGTCAAAGAAGAAAACCTGTCAAAGATGTTTAAGCATGAAGAAAACGAATATGAAAAACTTACACAAAATGACAGTGCGGTAATAATAAGAAATCTTTGCTCGTTCAGGACAAAACTGTTAACGCATTTTTCAGTAACGGATCAGGCAATAAAAAGTGTAACGCCGCTCATCACAATGGAACTGTATGAAAACGAACTCAAAACCTTGCAGGCAAAGGGAATAACAAACCTGGCGGCGAAGAATTCTGTAAACCAGTATGTAATTGAAATTAATAAGATATTAAGCAACAGAATTGATGAATGCCGCGCTCTTTTCCCGGACTGGGTTGAATGGAAATACATAAGGAACCTGTTCATAATGCCAGACGGCCAGAATGAAAAATCCGTTAGAGCGGAAGGAAACAAAATAAGATATAAATTTACATGCTATCCATTCGGCTGCTACATTAACTGGGATCCTCAGGGAGAAGGCAACATCCTCATAAGCGACAAAAAATTCCTTGCAATACTCTATGCAATGAATAATGATTATTTCAAAGGCTACAGCAAGGTTACCGACGCAAGCGAAAATGTTAAAAACAGCATCTACGGTTTCATTAATAAAAACAGAAAGATTGACGTTGTAGTTGACTGCGAAAACTCCGACGCTTACAGATTGTACTCCACTCTCATGGGTCTTGAAGACGAAGAAATAGCAAAGATCAACAAGGTTATACTTTATGATGATGTCCACACAACCGTCGCATGGAAAATGCTTACAGAAGAGTTCAGCGGAATAATAAACTTTGAATACATCCTCGTTGAACGTCTGAACGATGGAAAATCACTGGTTGATCATAAAATGATTGCAGACATTGCCAAAGAACATTACCGCGAAAATGTCGACGCGTTCATTGTTGCATCATCTGACAGTGATTACTGGGCAATCATAGAATCACTCCCCGAGGCGGAGTTCCTGGTAATGGTTGAACAGGAAAAGGTCGGCCGCGATATCATTACGGCTCTCGATGAAAAAGAAATCTTCTACTGCTATATAAACGATTTCTGCACTTCAAAAACAGGTGAATTCCAGAACAAGGTTCTCAATGCGGAACTTAACAGAAAGCTGGAAGAAATAATCAACATTAACGCACACGACCTTATGGATTCGGTTTACCGCGATGCAAGGGTTTTTGCAAATGAAGTTGAAAAGAAAAACTATTATGAAAAAAACATCAAAACATTAAAACTTGTTATTGACGCAAACGGCAATATGGCAATCGCCTGAATAAAAAACATAAGCTACGGAGGAAGAAAATGCAGCATATAATAGTTGACCTTGAATTTGCACCTGTTACAGACAAGGCAATCCGGGAACATCTGAAAAACGAAGTGATTGAAATCGGTGCGGTGAGACTTGATGACAATTTCGAATATGTTGACAGCTTTGATATATTTGTTAAACCGGAACACGCGTCCTTCAGCAAAGACTTATTCAAACTGACAAGCATATCAAAAACGGAAACAAATGAATCACCCGGCTTTGATGAAGCGGTTGAAAGTTTTGTAAACTGGATAGGTCCGGAAAAGTTCAGAATATACCAGTGGTCGGAAAACGACAAAAAACAGATTGTTGAAGAATGCAACTACAAAAGCCTGACAGGTAAGTATCAGATGTTATGCGGTAAACACTGGAGAGACATACAGAGATTATATATAAGGGTGTTTCACAAGGACCGCAGGCAGTCACTGGAAAGTTCACTGACAGAGCTTGTGGTAGATTTCGACGGAAAAATGCACAGAGCCTGCGATGATGCAAAAAACACGGCAAAACTGCTTCAGATTATGGCAGTCAAAGAAAAATACGATGAAGTAATGAAACCGATAAAAGATGTTCTGAATGCACCTAAAAAGGGCTCAACCCTTGGAGACCTCCTCGGCGGAATAGACCTCAGTGAGTTATACGCAGCTTGCGGGGCATAATTAATACTAATCTCAAAGAGAAAAAGATACGGGATTAAGTTTTTATGTACAAAAAGGTGCTGAATGAAAACTCCTTTATTTATAGGAGTTGCACGACCATGTCTTATGTAATTGTACATCGGTGTTAAACGCCCTGCCGTCATGCGGTAATACAGATAATTATTCGGTCGAATCTGGAAGCAAAAACTGCTGATATTTGATTTTCGGTGAATGTTTGATGACAAAAATGAAAATCAATAACAGGCAAACAAAAAGCAGCCCGGAAAGGCTGCTTTTGTAATAACAGTATTCAATTATAATATCCCTTCGACTTGGCGTAAGAGAGGGTTTGTTTGAGGGCGTTTTCTTTTTCAATTCCGGCAAGGCGCAGTTTTGTTGCGTATTCAAGAAGCTCCGAGAAATAAACGCCGGGAGTAAGCCCCGCTTTGATAAGGTCCGCCCCGAGAACACAGGGCTTAGCCATTGTTTTGTTATACGCTTCAAGTCCTTTTATAAGATATTCCCGGTTTTCCGGGCTTATTTCGCGCCCGCCGCAACCGAGGGCGTCCGCTTCGGCAAACAGAACAAGAGCCTCCGGGTCGGCGCTTTCATAAAACAGTTTGTTGAGAGCCTTCCGGCTTGATTTGAAAGCGGCAAGCTGATTAGGGCGCATATGCAGCTCGCACAGATTTAAAACATATTTTATCAGCTCTGTTTCATCGGTAAGACGGCGCAGAAAACTTTTAATAAGCGGCAGGCCTTCTGTTTCGTGGGAGTGAAATGTGATTTTTCCGTTTTCGTTTTTCTGCGTTACGGCCTTGCCGAAATCATGGCAGAGAGCCGACAGCATAAAGCCGAAGGGATTTCGCGCTCCGTTTTTGAGTTTTGCCGCCGCATCAAGCACAAGCATTGTGTGGTTGAACACATCCCCCTCCGGGTGCCAGTTCGCGGGCTGCTCAACGCCGATAAGAGCATAGAGTTCCGGAAACAGTGGGCCGAGCTGTTCTGCTTTTTTCAGATACTCGAAAAAAACGGAGGGTTTTTCCGCTTTGAGAAATGCTTTTTTCAGCTCGCCGAGTACCCTCTCTTTTGCAAGCGCGTCAAGGCTCATTGTTTTTATTATTTCAACCGTTTCGGGCGCAATTTCAAAATTGAATCTCGCCGCAAACTGACAGGCCCGCAAAGCGCGCAACGGATCCTCAACAAAGGTGCTGTCGTTTACATGCCTCAATATTCCGTTATTTAAATCCCGAATTCCGCCGAAAAAGTCTGTGATTTCACCCGTGATAACATCTTTCATCAGGGCGTTTATTGTGAAATCACGGCGCATTGCCGCCTTCTCCGCCCCGAGAAACGGATCCACAAAAACCTCAAAATCACGGTGGCCTCTGCCTGTTGCGTGTTCCCTGCGGGGCATTGCTATATCAATATCATAACCGCGCAGGCCGAAAATGCCGAAACTCGCGCCGATTTTAAGTTTTTCGCCGACGCTGTCAAGAATGCCCTCAAGCTGTTCGGGGGTTATGCCGTGAACCTCAATGTCAACATCTTTGTTTTCAATGCCGAGTAGTTCATCGCGCACCATTCCGCCCACATAATAGGTCTTTCCGCCGAGTCCGCTTACAAGCTCGGCAATTTTTTTCGCCATGAATATATTGTCGCCGCTCATATTACCGCCACCTTATTCAACGGAGTTTCTCTCACCCTTTACGGCGGGCTTTTTATTAAAAGCGGTTGTGTATTTAAGGGCGCCGCAAGGGCACACATTTATGCACTCTCCGCAGCGTATGCACTCAAGCGAGTTCGGGTTTAATGAGGGATTTACCCCCATTTTGCAGGTGACGGCGCAAGCCGAACAGCCGATGCAGGCGTTTTTATCCACATCCATTTTAAACACCGAAACACGGTTGAAAAGCGAATAGAACGCGCCGAGCGGGCAGAGGTATTTGCAAAACGGTCTGTATATGATAATGCCCGCGAGCAGGGTTATTCCCAATATGCACGCTTTCCACGCGAACATTGAGCCGAACAGGTCGAAAAGGCGGGTGTCGGAAAAGGCTAAAAGTATGCCCGCAAGGGTGCCGGACGGGCAGAGGTATTTGCAGAAAAACGGTGTGAGTTTAACACACAGCGGCAGAACAATAACAAGCACTGTCAGCACAATATACTTGAGAAGGCGCAGGTATCTGTCGCCCCGGAAGGTTTTTATCTTTTTGAAAAACGGGATTTTGTAAAGTAAATCCTGCAAAAAACCGAACGGGCATAAAAAACCGCAGATAAACCTGCCCGCGACCGCTCCGAAAAAAATGAGAAGGCCGAGAACATAATACGGGAATCTGAATTTATAAGCGCCGAGCGCGCTCTGAAGCGAGCCTATGGGGCAGGCACCCGTCGCGGCGGGGCAGGAGTAGCAGTTAAGCCCCGGAACACAGACATTCTTTGCGGGTGTTGCCGATATTCTGCCTGTAAAAAAGCCTTTCAAATCCGCGTTGTGCAGCAAAACGGCGAGAGACTGTAATGCAAAGCGTTTTTTCTTATCCAATGCCGATACACTCCAAACATACTGTTGCCGCTTTGGCAAAAACCGAATCCGGCTGGCCTTGCATACAGCCGACGGCAACGAGAACAGCGGAAATAATAATTAAAGCGACGGTTAGCAGCTTTTTCATAAGGCACCTCCCAAAATGCGCACAACGGATTTTAACTTAATATAACACACAGCCGTCTGTTATTCAACAGTAAAAAGGTTCCGCTGCGCCGATTTAAACATTCCGGTTGGTGTTGATTTAATTTTGATTATGTTATATTATATATTAAATTGTTTCAAGGAGTGGTTTTATGGCAAAAAGCAGAAAACTGCCTGAGGATAAGCCCGTTCACCCCAATCACATCGGCATAAAAGAGGGTATGGGTTATATGCTCGGCGACACGGGCAACCTGTTTGTGCTGACTTATGTTTCGTCATTTTTGAAGGTGTTTTACACAGATGTTCTCAAAATCGAAACAAAAAAGGTCGCTCAGCTCTTCCTTTTCACAAGGCTGTGGGATGCGGTAAACGACCCGATGTGGGGCGCGATTGTCGCGAAAAAAAGGCCGGGCAAAAGCGGCAAATACCGTCAATATTTAAAGGTTGTTGCAATTCCGCTGGCGCTCAGCGAACTTATATGCTTTTTTAACATAAGCTCACTTACGCAAAGTCAGGGGCTTATGTTGCTGTTCGCATACATAACCTACATAGCGTTCGGTATGTTTTACACCGGGATGAATGTGCCTTTCGGCTCGCTTGCATCGGTTATTACCGATGACCCCGAGGGCAGAACTCTGCTGTCAACCTTCCGTTCAATAGGCGGCGGCATAGGCGGAGCGGCTCCGCTGCTTCTCGCTCCGTTTATAATATACACAAAAATCGATGACGGCAGCGGCGGAACATACAATGTCGCGAACGCGGGCGGAATGTTTAAATTTGCGGCGGCAATGGCTGCCTTTTCGGTTGTTGCGTATTATGCCTGCTACGCGACCACAAAAGAGCGTGTGCGTTCGGACGAAAATCCGAAGGTGAACATCAAAAAAACATACGGCGCCATGCTTAAAAGCCAACCCTTTGTTGTGCTTGCCCTTACCGGTATTCTTATCAGCGGTCAGCTTCAGTTTGCTTCGCTCAACCAATATCTTTATAAAAACTACTTCTGCAACACAAACCTTTCGGTTGTGGGCACAATAGCGCAATACCTGCCAATGGCGATAATGATTCTGTTTGTGCCGAAACTTGTTAAACGGTTCGGCAAAAAGGAACTTTGCCAGTTTGGCGCGTTTTTCTCCGCGGCCGCCGCGGTTGCCGCCTATGTTATCAAACCCGGCAGAGATCAGGCGGCTCTGTTTATGATTCTGCTGTTTGTAATCGGCTTCGGATATTCGTTTGTTTCAATCACAAACTGGGCTGTTGTTGCCGATGTTATAGATTATCAGGAATATAAAACGCATGAAAAAGGCGAAAGCGCGATTTACGCCGTTTACACCTTTTGCCGCAAGCTCGGGCAGACTGCCGCGGACTACGGCGGACTTATGCTTCTGAGCAAAATAGGCTATGAGGCTCAGACTATGGCTAACGCCGGCTATGTGCCCGGCATCAGCGAGGGAATACTCAAGGTATGCACGCTTATTCCCGCGGTTGTATATACCCTGATTTTCATACTTTACAAATTCTTCTTCCCGCTGACCAAAGAGAAACTGGAACCTATCTATGCCTATGTGCGCGAGGTAAACAGCACGGCAGAAAAAACGGGCGATGCTTCCGTGAACGCCTCGCAAGCGCAGAATAACGCGGATTAAGAACAAACCATATATTTAATAATTACGGGATGTGAGTGATTATGAAAGGAACCGAGCTTTTTAAAGGGGCGCGTTTTATTGACTGTTACGGCAGCGCCGCGCCCGTTTTCAGAAAAACATTCACAGCCGTCAAAGGCGAGACTGCGACCGCTCTGGTCTGCGGTCTCGGTTTTTTCAGGCTGTATATAAACGGCAGAAAAGTCAGCGACGATCTGCTTGTGCCCAATGCCTCAAATTACAGTTACAGAGATCTGTCAAAATTTGAATACCCGCTTGTTGACAAGCTGTCGTTTCGCACCTACTGTGTGAAATATGACATTTCACAGTACCTTGATGACGGCGAAAACATACTTGTTATTTGCCTCGGCCCCGGCTACTACTGCAACGATTACCGCGACGCGGAGGGCTATGTTACCTACGGCAGACCGAAACTCTGCTATGTAATTGAAAAGCAAAGCGGAGATGTACTCTCCGATAAAACCACCCTCACACACAAAGGGTATATCACCGAAAGCTGTCTTTACAACGGCGAAAAGCATGACTACACCATTTTGCCGGCAAACTTTATGACGGCGGATTATGACGGCGATGATTTCGCGCCGTCAAGAGAGATTGAAACGCCCGAAAGCAATTATGAGCTTCAGTTTGCGCCGGCGGATAAAGTGATTAAGACACTCAACCCCGTTTTGATTGAGGATGACGGAAAAACGAGGCTCTATGACGCGGGCGAAAACACGGTGGGCTACGCGGTGGTCAAATGCGCGAAAAAGGGCGAAAAAATCACGGTTAGTTACGCCGAGGATATTTATGACAGACCGAATTTCGGAATGCATTTCGAGGATGATTACCAGACTGAGGTTTTTATAACCGACGGAACGGACAGAGAGTATTTTCCGCATTTCACATGGCACGGCTTCCGATGGTTTAAAGTCAAGGGTGACGCGGAGGTTCTGCGCGTTGATGTAGTTCACTCAGACTGCCCGGTAACATCTTCGTTTGAAAGCGATAATGAGCAGTTAAACTGGATTTACAACGCGTATATCAACACTCAGCTTTGCAATATGCATTCGGGCGTGCCGTCCGACTGCCCTCACAGGGAGCGTCTCGGCTACACGGGCGACGGTCAGCTTTGCTGCGAGGCGGCGATGCTTATGCTTGACTGCAAAGAGTTTTACCGCAAATGGTTATATGATATTTCCGACAGCCAGTGTGTTGAAACGGGGCATGTTGCCCACACCGCTCCCCTTATGGGTGGCGGCGGAGGGCCTGCCGGCTGGGGCGGAGCGATGGTCGAGGTGCCGTGGCAGTTTTATAAGCATTACGGAGACAGGGCTTTGCTTGATGAGTTCTTCCCGAAAATGCTCCGTTTTCTTGACTATCTTGAAGCAAGAAGCGACAACGGCCTTGTATGGCATGAGGAAAAAGACGGCTGGTGCCTCGGTGACTGGTGCCCGCCCGAACCGATAAAAATCCCGGAGGCTTATGTAAACACCTGCCTGTATGTGGGCTTTATGCAGACCGTAATGAAAATCGCTGAGATTTTGGGCAGAGAGAATGAGGTGCGGCACCTGACCGAAAAAACAGACAGAGTAAAAAAAGCGATTGATATAGCCTATTTCAGCAAGCAGCAAAGAGCCTACTGCGGTGATGTTCAGGGCGCGTCCTGCCTGGCGCTTCAAATCGGAAACGGCAATGAAGGCGTGCATAAAAAAGTGATTGAAAAATACCGCCGGCTCGGTATGTTTGACACAGGCATTATCGCGACCCCCGCGCTTACCGGATGGCTGTTCGACAGCGGGGAGGCACAGCTTGCCTTTGACCTGCTAACCAGCAAAGGTGAGGTTTCTTTTGATTATATGGCGAGAAACGGGGCAACTACAATCTGGGAAAACTGGAACGGTGAAAGCTCGAAAAATCACCCTATGTTCGGGGCTGTCACAAAATATCTTTTTACCCGTTTGCTCGGCATCCGTCAGCCGGACGATTCCGCCGGTTTTGAGAAAGTTGTAATTTCGCCGTGCCTTGTTGAAGGCCTCAATTATGTTAAAGGGCATATCACAACCCTGAACGGCGAAATCGGTGTTGAAATCAAAAAGCAAAACGGCAAAGCCGTAATAAAGGCTTACGCCGACAAAAGAATCAAAGCCGAAATAGTCTGCGCGGGTATCGGCAAAGCTTTTTCGGGCAGTGTAGAGGTTGAGATTGAAATATGAAAACATTTGTCAATATTTTGCTTGTTATCACAACATTTTTCAGCGGCTTTATGTCGCAGATTGATTTTATGATAAATCCGCAGAAATACAACGCCGTAACGCTTGACATTTCAAATCTGCCGGCTCCCGTGCAAACGCCGGAAGCGGACGCTTATATTGAACTGAGCGAGGTGAAAATGCACTACCTTGTTTACAGCACGGGCGAAAAGGCGGTTGTTCTTGTTCACGGCAACGGCGGCAGCGCAAACTCGCTTAAAGAGGCGGCAAGGTATCTCGCGAACGATTACACGGTTTATCTGCCCGAAAGCCGCTGTCATGGCAGCAGCAGTGACCCCGGCGTGATTTCATACGACCTTATGGCAAAAGATCTCAATGAGTTCATTGAGGCTTTAAGCATTGAAAAGCCTGTAATAATCGGGCACAGCGACGGCGCAATAAACGCCGTGACTCTCGCGGCGCTTTATCCCGAAACACCGGGCGCGATAATAGCCTGCGGCGCGAACTCAAATCCCGGCACATTCAAGCCTTATTTTCCGCTGGGAGTTTGGGCGAAAAACCTGTTTAAGCCCGATAAACTCAATGATATGATGCTCACTCTTCCCGACTTTACACCCGAATTTCTCGCAAAGGTCACCTGCCCGGCATATATAGTAAGCGGGCAGTATGATATTATGTGGCTGAGTGACACGGTATATATTCACGAGAATATAAAAGGCAGTGACATGGCTGTAATTAAGGGCGCGGACCACGGCTCATATATCTCACGCGACGGCAGGCAGGCCTATGTGCTCTCGAAAAGCTGGCTTGACGGCAGGGGAATATAAACAAAGTATTAAAAGAAGGCTCTTTTTGTTCCAAATTGTTGAAAATGCGGTTTTAAAATGATATAATAAATCGGTTAATAAAATATATGGGGGTTATCTCCCGGAAAATGAGGAAAATGTTTAATGTCTAACTGTGCTATTGTCGGTATCAACTGGGGCGATGAAGGAAAAGGCAGAATGGTTGACCTGCTCACAAAAGATTACGATGTTGTTGTTCGCTATCAGGGCGGCGGCAACGCTGGCCATACCGTAATAAACGAATACGGCAAATTTGCCCTTCATCTTCTGCCTTCGGGCATATTTACAAAAGGCGCTGTCAACATTCTCGGCAACGGTGTTGCGCTTGACTGCGAAAATCTTTGGAAAGAGATTGAGGAGGTTACTGCTCAGGGTGTTTCGATTACACCGGAAAATCTTAAAATCAGCGACCGCGCTTCCCTTGTTCTGCCCTGGCACCGAGACCTTGACGGCCTTGAAGAGGCAAGGCTCAAAGATAAAAAATTCGGTTCAACCCGTCAGGGTATAGCGCCGTTTTATTCCGACAAATTTCAGAAAAAAACCGTGCTCGCGGGCGAACTTCTCTACCCGGAACACCTTAAATCGCATTTAGCCGACCTTATGGAGTGGAAAAATCTTACGCTGACAAAGGTTTACGGCGCCGAACCCGTAACAATGGAACAGCTTATGAAATGGGTTGAGGATTACGGTGAAAAAATAAAGCCCTTCATCTGCAATACGGGCATATTCCTGCGCGACGCCCAAAAAGCGGGCAAGAGCATTCTGTTTGAGGCACAGCTCGGTTCACTGCGCGACATAGATTACGGCATTCATCCCTACACCACATCATCAAACCCCATAGCCGCATACGCTCCGGTAGGTTCCGGCCTGCCCTCAGCCAAAATAGACGAGGTTGTGGGTGTTGTTAAGGCTTATTCCACCTGTGTCGGCGAAGGGCCGTTCACATGTGAGTGGTTCGGCGAAGAAGCGGAAAGGCTGCGAGAGGCGGGCGGCGAATACGGCGCGAAAACCGGCAGACCGCGCAGAGTAGGCCCTATTGACATAGTCGCAACCCGCTACGGCGTGGAGTGCCAGGGAGCGACAAACATCGCGCTTACCAAAATGGATATTCTCAGCTATATGGATAAAATTCCCGTATGCACAAAATATATTGTTGACGGCAAAGAAACAGACGAGTTTCCGTTCCCCTGTGTGCTTGACAGTGCAAAACCGGTTATTGAATATATGGACGGCTGGAAAACCGATATTTCCGGAGTGCGCAAATGGGAGGATCTGCCCGAAGCGGCAAGAAAATATGTTCTTTTCATAGAGGAACAGATAGGCTGCAAAATCGGCTATGTTTCGGTAGGACCGGAAAGAGACAGCATTATTATCAGGTAAAGGAGTAACGGATATGTATTGCAATCAATGCGGAGCGATTATTGGCGACGGCAGTTCATTTTGCACTAACTGCGGGGCGCGAGTCGCCGCTGAAGCATCGGCTTATGATGAGCCCGTTGCCGAAAAGGCTGTAAACGAAGAGCCGGTTTATAACGAACCCGTTAATGAACAGCCCGCGTTTGAAGAACCTGCCGCCGGTGAACCCGCATACACCGAACCTGCCGCGGAACAACCTGCTCAACAGCAGCAGTTCAAATTCTGCACTCAGTGCGGCGCGAGGGTAACGGCGGATGCTGATTTTTGCATTGTGTGCGGTTGCAGCTTTAATCCCGTGCCCGAGGCACCCGGATACAGCGGCGGCGTATATAACGAACAGACTCAAAACGGCAACCCGCCGTACGGCGCGCCCAACCGCAACCCTTATTCATACAGGGCGGAAGACCACGGCGGCGTCGGAGCGGGCAACGCAAATCAATATTACCCGCCTTATCAGCAGTCAAATTCCGCGTCACAGACAAGTGACCTTATCAAACTCCTTATAAAGGCCTTTATGGTAGTGGGCTGTGTCACCTTCGGCTGGCTCATCATTCCGCTTTTCTGGTGCATACCTATGACCGTCAAGGCTTTTCGCTGCATTGACAGCGGAGAACCTATGAGCCTCGGCTTCAAAATCTGCTCGCTGCTGTTTGTCAATATGATTGCGGGCGTATGTATGCTTTGCATAAACGATGAAGGCAAAGCGATGCTGTAAAATTAAATGAAAAATAAGGCTCTGCCCGTGAAGGCGGAGCTTTTTTGATAAGAAAGAATAATACTCGGAGTGTAACCTTTTTTTGTTTTCTGCGTATAAAGAGTCGAAAGGGTAATCCTTTCGGAAAGGAGAAACCGATGGATAACGGTGCCGGCAGTTATCGCCGTTTTCTCGACGGTGACGATGAAGGCTTGCGCAGCCTTATTGAAGAATACCGCCTGCCTTTGCAGATGTTTTTAAACAGCGTTACAAACAACGCTGATCTTGCCGAAGACGCGGCGATTGAAACCTTTACCAAACTCGCAATAAAAAAGCCTGCCTACAACGGCAAAGCGTCATTTAAAACCTGGCTTTTCAGAATAGGCAGAAACGCGGCTGTTGATATGATGCGGCGCGGCAAAAACCTGCCTGTCGCCTTTGAAGAAACAGACGGTTTTCTCTTTCTGCCGTCCGCCGAGGAAATCTATTTAAAAGAGGAGCGAAACAAAACGCTTATGCTCTCAATGCGAAAACTCAGCGGTGATTATTATTCCGTTTTGTGGCTTAAATATTTTGAAAATATGCAGGTTAAGGAAATAGCGGCAATTATGCGCAAAAGCGAGGGCGCGGTAAAGGTTCTTCTTACAAGAGCGAGGCAGGCGCTTAAAACTCAACTTGAAAAGGACGGTTTTGATTATGAGAACCAATGATGAAATATTCAAACTCGTTTTAAGCCGCAGAGAAGAACACACCGCGGACAAAAAAAGGCGTTCAAAGCAGTTTGCCGCAATCGCGGCGGCAGTTGTATGCGTGTTTACGGCACTTGCGATAACTCTCAGCCGTGCGCACCCCGAATTTTCAAAATCCGGCGTAAACAAGCCGCTGATATCGCGCACTGAGGAACAAAATGAAGAGCCGTTTTCAAAAACAGCGGCAAACACAACCGCCGCCGACGGACAAAGCGGGGCGGAACAACCCGAACCTGAGGCAGAACAGAAGAACAATCAAAAAAATGAAAAGACGGTAAGCGAACAGAAGCAGGCGGAAAGTAAACTTAATACTTCTACGCACTCGGTAACAAAAGCAATTGAAGAAACCACAAAGCGTAACAGCCAAAAGCTCGAATCCGTACCGGAAAACGCGACCGCGCCCGATGAATACAGCGGAGGCAATCACGGACCTGTGATTCCGGTAATCCCCGCGCACGCAGGCGCAAAAGAGGGGATAAATGTAACAGGTGAAAAAATTACAGATGCAGAGGCAAAGGCCTATTTTGATGAAAACGGCGCATCCATAACAAGCGCCCTCGCGGCAAGCGGAGTTCCCGCGGACAACATCAGAATATCGGAGAAGGGTTATTCTCACATCAGTTATGACGGCACCGAGGGCAAGCAGCTTGAACTCAGGCAGAATTTTCGCGACTATATTGTATATAACGGCGACAGCATTGTCGCGATAGTCACGCTCTGCAAAGAAAACGGCAAGCTGTATAACACTCCCGCTTTCGGCGCGCCCTGGTTCTCCGCCTACAACTCATATCTGAACGCTCATAAAGGGCAGAAACTCCTGTATGTTTACGCCGGTCCGTGGGAACTTATCATAGCCCCCGACGGCACTTACGCGAGCCCGAACGGCAGTGATGTTACCCCCTGCCTCGAAGGTGTAAAAAATCCATATCAGTATTTTTACTCCGAAGGCGCGACCTATACTCCCTGAGCATACCGTCGGAATTTGACAAAGCACACGCAATCCTGTATAATTATCAATCGGTCAATAATTATACGGAGGTATATTTAAATATGGTACTTGCAGCAGTAGGCAAAAACGGAACAGGTAAAGATTTCTTTCTTGAATATGTTGCGAAAAACTACGGCTTTCCGATGATTTCCATCGGTGATGTTGTTCGCGAGCTTGCCGCTAAAGACGGCCTTGAACTCACCCGTGACAATCTTCACGCCACATCAAAAAAGTATATGACCGAAAACGGTCAGGATTTCTTTCCCAAACAGATAATTAAAAAAATCAAAGAGAGTGACGCTCCCTGCTACCTTGTTTCAGGAATCCGTCCTCCTTCAGACGCGAAGCTTTTTATTGACGCTTTCGGTGATGACTTCTTCCTTGTTGATGTTGTAATCAGCGATGATGAGGTGCGTTACGCGAGAATGCTTGCGCGCGGCTCTGAGCGTGACGGTAAAGATGTGAACAAACTCAGAGAGTTTGACAAAGGCGAAGAAGCGCAGTTTCACACCAGTGAAACAGAAAAAATGGCAAACTGCAAGCTTCTCAACGACGGCAGTGTTGAGGAATTTTACGCCGGTGCCGATGAAATCTGCGCAAAACTCGGTTTTAAAAAGATTTCAGAATAAAAAAGCGCCTGTTCACACGGGCACATAATGAAGAGCCGCCTGAGTGGCAGACATTACCGTGTTATAAGTGTCTGACCTTCCGGCGGCTCTTTTTCTGTTTGATGAGTATTATGTGAAACTTTCGGGTAATATCTTATGTTCCCTGCTGTTCTCGTCTATCATAATAATCGGCGTTTCGGGCAGCAGGCCGTGAAGACGGTTTACAAAACCGGAGCTTCTCTCACGGGGGAAGCCCGTAACTATTGTGCCCGCGTTTTTCTTTGAAGCGAAAACGGCGGCAAGTATATCGGGCGCGTCGTTAAAATAAACGCTCATGGTTGCGTCGCACATTCTCGCCGCTTCATAAAGTTCCTCCAGCACAGATGAAATTTCGGGGCTTGAGCCGTCGCGTTTTGCGAACACGGCAAGCACAATCATCTTTGAACGGCTTTTAAGAGCGATTTTTTCACCCTGTTTTATAAGCCTTGTGCAGGAACGCTGAGGAGTAACGCAAACGAGAACCGTTTTTTCTTTGTTTTTCGTTTCCGGCAAGCCTTCACCTCCTTGACCGATTTTATTATAACTCATAAGTGTTGCTCAAAAGTGTATTAATTGTGAATTTTATTTTATGTTTATTTTTTCTGTTACTGCCAAAACACCGGCGCAATATTGCAAAGAACAGATAAATTATGTGCGTTTTTGAAAAATATCCGAAATTTTTTCAAAAAAAGGCTTGACAAATTAATTTTGATTGTTTACAATTTAATTGAACTAAATCAAATAACGCAATCAGAAAGGAAGCAGCAATATGACAGTTTACGATTTCACGGTTAAAGACAGACAGGGCAATGATTTTTCACTTGATCAGTACAGAGGCAAGGTGCTTCTTATTGTCAACACCGCTACAGGCTGCGGTTTTACCCCCCAGTATGAAGAACTTGAAAACATTTATGAGGAGCTTAAAGACGAAGGCTTTGAACTGCTTGATTTTCCCTGCAACCAGTTTATGAATCAGGCACCCGGTACCGATGAGGAGATTAACAATGAGTGCAAAATGAGATTCGGCACCACTTTCCCCCGCTTCAAAAAAATAGATGTCAACGGTGAAAATGCGATTCCTCTTTATAAATGGCTGACGGAGAACACGGTATTTCAGGGATTCGAGGGCAAAATGGCAACAATGATGAAGCTTATGGCAAAAGCCCGTGACAAGGATTATAAAAACAACGGCAAAATCAAGTGGAATTTCACTAAATTCGTTATTGACAGAAACGGCGAAATAGCCGCGAGATTTGAGCCTACCGCCGACCTTGCGGCGGTTAAAGCAAAAATCAAAGAGGTGCTTTGATATGTTCCATTATGACTATATGACATCAGGGGTTTGCTCTCAGGTTATCAGCCTTGACATTGACGGCGACAGGGTCAGAAACATTGAGTTTTTCGGCGGATGCAACGGCAATCTGAAAGCAATATCGAAGCTTGTTGACGGCAAAACGGTTGACGAGGTGGAAGAATCTCTGACAGGCATAACCTGCGGTAACAGACCGACCTCCTGCGGCGATCAGCTGGCAAAAGCGGTGCGCGAGGCGTACGAGGCGTCACTGACAGCGTAAACAGGCAAAAAACGGACTCATCGCGAGTCCGTTTTTTATTATTATGTTTGAATTTAAAATTCAGCGAACTATTTTTTCACCGTCAAACATAATAACACATTCCGCAGAGCCTCCGGGCGCTCCGCCCGATTTTATCCAGTCAACATACGCTTTGCGCAACGCCGTATCCGTGGGCCATTCGTCAACCGGTTTGTCGGCGTATTTTCCGAAAACTCTCCAGGCGTCGCCGAAACGCTCGCTCTCCCAGGAATCTACAACTTCGAAATCATCCATAAATTTAAGAATGTTCAGATTTTCCGGCAGAAATTTGCGGTGATTTGGGTTGAGAAGCCACGATCCGCATATAAATATTACCCTTCCGTCGGGGAAGAGGTTGTGCAGATGCTCCCATGCGCATTTGTAGGAAGCGTAACGCACCTCATCCGTCAGAGGAACACCCGAGGACGGAATATGAAAACCTATGAGCAGGTCGCCGGGGTTTATCACATGGCCGCAACTCATTGTGAAGGGCTTGTTTCTCTCACTGAAATGGGCAAGCTGATACTGAAATCTGCCGTAAGCCACCCTGTCAAGGCGGAAGAAACCGTCAAACCAGTCGGCAACAAAGGTGCCGGGCACTCCTTTGCACTCAATGCATTCAAGCAGCTTGCAACGCAGGTCGTCCATTGTGTCCCAATAGATTTTATCGTCTATGCCGAGCAGTCCGTACTGCTCTTTCAATTCATAGGTCAGTGAAAGAACAAACACAAAATGCAGTGTGTATTTGCTGTAACCCATACGCGCCGCGAGAATATCAAGTTTGGCAAGCAGTTTGCCGTCAAGCCTTGTTCTGTGATATTCAAATTTATCATAGAGCGCGTCAAAGGTTCTCGCGTAGGATTTGTTTGAGTCAAGTTTTTCAAGCACTTCGGTAAAAAGGCTCACCGCCTCGGAGGGGTAGTTGTAACGAGCCATAAAATCCTGAATAAAAGGTGTGTTGTGAAGCATAAATAATATCCTCCCGTTTTGTTAATCTGAGGTAAGCCAGACGGTCATATCGCATTCACCGCGGTTTATGCAGGCGTAAAACGGAATAAGCTTGATTTTGCACGGCATGTATTGCCTTGCGTAAGCGTAAAGCCCGCCGTTAAACGCGTCCTGAGTCAGCCTCTGAGCGTCCGCGATTATATTATATGTGCCGAGGGACTCATCATACTCGCGCGAAAAACCGCTGAGGGAACCTATTTTAAGGGCGCGCAGATTTTCACCGTTGTCAACGCTCTCCGCGCAGTAAACCAGAGGGCCTGCCGTAACGGCGACCTTTCCCGCGTCTTCATTAACAAGCGGATTTGCGTAAACTGTTTTCGGGCTGATGTCAAGCGTCAGTTCGATTTTCGACGCTTTGTCAATGTCAATATAAGCGTAACCGTTCTCAATTACGGGCGTTGCCGATTCGCCGTTAACGGTTAAGGTGAAGTTGTCTTTTGAAAATTCCGGAATCCTCAGCGCGAGTTTCCCTGTGAACGAGCTGTCTGTTGAAATTTCAATTTTACCGTCATAAGGGTAATCCGTTGCGATTTTTATTTCGCCGAGCGAGGTTTTTACGGTTGATGAAATATACTGATGAATATAAACCGTGTTTTTATCCTCACTCAGAATATAGTCGCCGATTGAAGCAATAAATCTTGTAACATTGGGCGGGCAGCAGGAGCAGCCGAAAACTCTCTGCCTGACGGCTTCTGGGAAGGGCTCCTGCTGTTTGGGAACACCGACATTTCTGCCTCTTTCGGCGTGAAGGAACTCAAGCGGATTTTTATAGAAGAAGGATTCCCCGTCAAGCGATACACCTGAAAGAATGCCGTTGAAAATCGCCTTTTCAATAACATCGCCGAAGCGCGAGTCAACCTTCATTTTCTGCATACGCGAGGCAAAATACACAAGCGCTATGGCGGCGCATGTCTCGGTGTACGCCCTTGAATTCGGCAGGTCATACGGTACCGTGAACGCTTCACCCACAGCGGACTGACCGATGCCGCCGGTCAGATACATCTTTTTGTTATATATGTCGTCAAAAACGGAGAAACAGGCGTTTTTCAAAGCCTCGTCACCGCATTCAAGAGCTACATCAGCCATACCGGTGTAAAGATAACACGCGCGTACGCTGTGCCCTTCGGCTGTGAGCTGTTCGCGGCAGGGCAGATGGCTCTGGTAATACCTTGATGAGCACCAGAAATCCTCGGGAACCTCCTCCTGCATACCCCTGCGGTCAATAAAATATTTCGCGAGAGTCAGCCATTTTTGCTCTCCGGTGCATCTGTAAAGCTTAACCAGGGCAAGTTCTATCTCCTCGTGCCCGGGGGTGTGAAAAGCGGCGGAGTCCTCAATTCTGAATACGCGGTCTATAAGGTCAAGATACCTGCACATTATTTTCAGCATTTTATCTTTTCCCGTGGCGTAGTAATAGGCTATTGCCGCCTCGGTCAGATGTCCCGCGCAGTAAAGCTCATGGCAATCCCGGTTTGAAAACCGCTTATCCGGTTCGCAAACCGTGAAATAGATGTTGAAATAGCCGTCATCACGCTGATTTTTCTCCATAAGCTCCACAACCTCGTCAACCTTTTGCTCAAGGTCGGGGCGCGGCTCTTTTTCGATAATGTAAGCAACGCTCTCAATCCACTTTGCTATATCGGAATCCCAGAATATATGGGGCTTTTTCTCCATTCCCTCTTTCCACTCAAAGCGAAATGCGTCAAATCTGCCTGTTTCCTCAAATCGGTCGCGCACGCTGTATATTGTTTTTTCAGCGTTTGTTTTCTGGCGGTCTTTCCAGAATCCGTCAAGAATTGTAACATCACGAAAAGAAATGTTATTCATATTTTCCTCCTCATACAGTCAGAAGCCCCGCGTCAAGCACATACTGCGCTCCTGTTGCGAAACGGGCTTTGTCGCTCGCGAGAAACAGCACAAGGTTTGCCACATCCTCGCTCTCAAGCCACGGTGTGTCAATAAGATTGCCGGCGGACGCGCCCGCCTCTTCCTCCGGAGTTTTGCCCTCAATGGCGGCAAGACCGTCATTCATGGGAGTGTTAACCGCGGTGGGGTGAATGCTCAAAACTCTTATATTGTAGGGCGAAAGCTCAATAGCCCATGCCTTGGTAAGCCCTGTAAGCCCCCATTTTGAAGCTGTGTAGTGTGAAAGCCGGTTGCCGCCGCGCAAGCCCATTACAGATGAATTGTTAATGATAACCCCGCTTTTCGCCTTCATCATATAGGGCACCGCTCTTCTTGTCACCATAAACGGACCTTTGAGGTTTATGTCAATCATGGCGTCCCACTCCTCATCGGTCATTTTATCAACGCTTTGATGAGCGCATATTCCCGCGTTATTGAAAAGAACATCTATTTTCCCGAACGCGGCTATTGCGCCTTCAACCGCCCTTGTTACAGCTTCATCGTCACGCACATCCCCGGCAAAAACCTCGCACTTTGAGCCGAGCGCCTCAACCTCGGCTTTAAGGCTTTCAAGCTCCTCATTAGTGCCGAAGGCGTATGCCGGGTATTCGATTTTTTTCGCGACATCAAAACCGACAACATTTGCGCCCTCTTTGGCAAAGGCGAGAGCCGTCGCTCTGCCCTGACCGTGAGCCGCGCCGGTGATAAAAACAACTTTGTTTTCAAACTCCTTCATTTCCGTAACCTGCCTTTCAAAAACAGAATTATTATTAATTTGCATTTTTATCCAGTATATCAAAGAGATTTTATCAAGTCAACGCAAAACAACCTGCATTCATAAAATTATATTATATTTATTAATTATAAATATAGATGTTGAAAAATGTATATGTATTTGTTATAATCAATAAAATAACAAACTGAACTTTGCGCTTTTGCGGATCGGAGGCTTTATGCTTGATATTCATTGCCATATCTGCTACGGCTGTGATGACGGTGCCGAAGACCTTGAAACCGCGGTGGAAATGATAAGAACAGCCCGAAAATCGGGCACGGCGGGGATTGCAGCCACGCCGCACTGCAATGTTCCGGGCTCATTTCAAAACAGATGGAACGATGATATGAACGCGAAAATTCTCAACCTTCGAAATGAGCTTAAAAAGCGAAACATTGATATTAAAATATATGCCGGGCAGGAGATATTCTGCACGGATGAAGCGCTTGAACTGCTTAAATCCGACAATCTCATAACGCTTAATTTTTCGCGTTACCCTCTTGTTGAGTTCGGGTTTTATGAGAAGGCGGAATCCGTTTATGAAAAGCTCAAACGGCTGGCGGCGGAGGGCTATGTTCCCGTGGTTGCCCATCCGGAGAGATACGCTTTTGTGAGTGAGGATGAAAACGCCGCCGTCTCTCTTAAAAACACAGGCAGTCTGCTGCAGTTAAACAAAGGCTCTCTTGAGGGCAGATTCGGCAAAGAGGCTTTTGAAGCCGCGCACGGCATTGTTGAACGCGGCCTTGCGGATGTTGTCGCGAGCGACGCCCATTCGCCGTATATGAGAACACCGGATATGTCCGCAGCGCATGAAATCATTTGCGAAAACTACTCATATGATTACGCGCGTCTGCTTCTTGACATAAATCCGGCGAGAATACTTAACAATCGGGAAACTCTCACGCTCTGACAGGAGAATGATTTATGCTGATTAAACTTTTCAGAATATTTGTCGCGGTGCTTACTGCCGTAACTCTTGTTGCCTTTGCCGGAGTTTATATCAAAGAAAAAGTTACCTCCGACAAAACGGTGCCGGTTATTAAAATAGAGGAAGGTGTTCTTGATGTAAAATCAAGTGCCAAAGAAGAAGACCTGCTCAAAGGAGTAACCGCATACGATGAGAAAGACGGCGATATTACCGACCGGGTGCTGGTCGAGTCTATCGGCAAATTTACGGAACCGGGCTGCTGCAAAGTGAATTACGCCGTGAGTGATTCGGACAATCATGTTGCAACAGCGCAAAGAAGAATCCGCTACACCGACTACACTCCGCCTAAATTCAAAATGAGCAAACCGCTCATTTTCTCCGTTTACAAAGAGCTGAATGTTATGGGGATAGTCGGTGCCTACGACTGCCTTGACGGCGATATTTCGGAAAATGTCATTATCTCGTCACCCGATTTTGAAAACGGCAAAGAGGGCACTTATGTTTTGAAGGCTACCGTTATGAATTCAAAGGGCGATACATCTGAGATTGAGTTGCCTATGCTTGTTGAAAAAGGCGGCAGAGAAGCTCCAGAGGTGGAACTCAAGGAATATCTCATCTATGTTTCGGGCGGCAAAAAGCCCGATTGGAAAAAGTACATAACAGGCACCTATGATTCAATGGGAATTGAAGCGAAACTTGATATAAAAATCGAAACGGATTTCAAAGCCGGAAAGCCGGGAATTTATACAGTTGATTATTACTCAACCGATGAGCACGGCTACGCGGGGCACACAAGACTTATCGCGGTTGCAGAATAACGGAGCGAAAAGATGAAAGAGAAAAAAATCGGCATAGAGTGGCACAGCATATTGCGCGACCTTGTCAGAAACGCCTGGGTTATACTGTGCGCGGCGGTTATCGGAATACTCGGAACATATGTTGTCAAGCACATTGTTTACCATCCCGAATACACAAGCTCCGCCACGGTGATAGTAAACAGCGCCCAGGGCAAATCGAACGCTGTTGCCTCACTTTCACAGTCAAGAGAAATAGCGGCTATTTACGCTGAGGTTTTTATTCAGCCCACAATGAAGGAGAAGGTCTGCGAATATCTGAACACAGATGCGTTTGACGGCAAAATCAGCGCGAAGGTTCACAAGGGCACAAACATCATGGAGATTTCCGTTACGGCGGGTAATCCGGAAGAGGCCTACCGTGAACTCAAAGCGCTGCTTAAGGTTTATCCGCAGATAACATCAACGCTCTACAGCAACGGTGTGGTCAGCGTGCTGAGACCTGCAGGGGTTCCCAAGGCTCCCTCAAACAATATGACTTCAACGAGCGTATTGAAAACGGCGGCTGTATCAATGGCGTTTGCCGCGGCGGTTATTATTGTTTTTTCAATGCTTCGCGACACGGTCAAAAGCGAAAAAGATTTCGAGGATAAGATCGACGCAAATCTTTTAAGCTCAATTCCTCACGAGAGAAAGCATCTTAAAATCGGAGATATATTAAAAGGCAGAAAGAAGGGTATTCTTTTTACGGAAAGTGCCTTCACAAGCCTTAAATTTACAGAGAATTTCAACAAGCTCGCGGCAAAAATCGAATATATGAAAAGAACCCGGGGCTGCAAAGTGTTCGCGTTGACAAGCGTCTCGGAAAATGAGGGCAAGTCAACCGTTGCGTCAAACCTTGCGCTTTCACTCGCCATCAAAGGCAATGTGGTTGTTCTGCTTGACCTTGACGGCAAAAAACCCGCCCTTTACAAAATTTTCGAGCAAAAGCCCGATGACAGCACGGAATTGGGGCTGTGGCTTTCCGACAAAACCGACAGCAGGGAGTTCAATTTCAGAAGATACAAAAAAACTAACCTTTTTCTCGCCCTTAACACAAGACCGCATAAGGATTACTCCCGGTGGGTTGAGAACGGAAATGTAAAAAAGGTTTTTAAGGCTCTTAAAAAAACAGCGGATTTTGTGATTGTTGACACTGCGCCTATATCCGTTGACGGAGCGGTAACCGGAATTGCCGCCCTTTGCGATGCGGCGGCTCTTGTTGTCAGAACAGACTGCGTTTACGCCCCCGTTATAAACGATAATATTCTTACTCTTAAAAACACAGGCGCGAATTTTGCCGGCTGCATTCTCAATGATGTTTATGAGGAGTTTTCTCTTTTTGACCAGTTCGGCACAGATGAAAGCGGTTATTCAAGGTATTCCGGATACTCCCGATATTCAAAATACTCTCATTACAACAGATACTCGCGTTACGGCAGATATTCACGCTACCCGCAGGCAAACGAGGGCAGACAGGCTGACGCCGCGAAAATTGAGGATGTTGAAATAGCGCCAGAGAAAATGCCCAGGATTTCCATGGAAAACCCGGATAAAACAAAAAGCGGCGGAACGGAGGAGAAAGAATGAGTAAAGAAAAAACAGAAGCTCCTTCCGTGAAACCCGTTGAGGAAAATACCGTTATTCACTTTTCCGATATTTGGAAAGGTATTGTGAAATTCTGGTGGGTGGCTGTCATACTCGGCATACTTGTAAGCCTTCTTATGTCAGTTACAAGCTATTCAAAATTCAGGCCTGTTTATGAGGCAAACGCCACTTTCACTGTCAACACCGAAACCATGTCGCTGACGGGCGAGGGTCTGCCGTCATACGCATATATATATGACAACGCCACCGCGTCAAACCTTGCGGATACTTTTCCGTACATTCTTTCAAGCGATATTTTAACCGAGGCAATACGCGATGACCTGAATATAAGTTATCTGCCCGCGTCACTTTCTGCGAGCGCCGTTTCCTCAACAAATATGTTTATATTAACGGCAAGGGGCAGTGACCCTCAAAAAACCTATGATGTTCTGGTTTCCGCGATGAAAAACTACCCAAATGCCGCCAAATACATTGTAGGCAATGTCAGGCTGACCGTCATTATAGAGCCTCAGATTCCGGTTGAGCCTATCAACAAATTCACCTATAAGGTCGCGTTTAAAGGTTTCGGCATCGGAGTGCTTCTCGGCGCCGCGTGGATATTTGTTTATGCGCTTTTCAGAAAAACGGTAAAAACAAAAAAAGATATTTCCGGCAAACTCAAGCTTGAAACAATAGGAACCATTCCGGAAGTGTCATTTAAAAAATATAAAAAAGAAGAAGCCGATTGCTCCATACTCATAAAAAATGAACGAATAGGAAAAGGCTTTCTTGAATCCGTCAGGGTAATGCGCAATACATTCCTTCACCTTGTAAAAGATGATGAAAAGGTTGTTATGGTTACCAGCACAGCGCCCGGCGAAGGCAAAACATCGGTTGCCGTAAACCTTGCGCTGTCGCTTTCAGACTACGGCAAAAAGGTGCTTGTTGTTGACGCGGATTTGCGCAACCCGAGCGTGCTGACCGCTCTCGGCACGCATAAAGATGAAACAGAATGGGAAAATAAACAGGATTTGTACCACATAGTTCAGCCGGAAGATTTCGGCGTTTACTGTCTCCTGTTTACGGATAAAGAACACACATATTGGAAGATAATGAATGTGGATTTTCTCAATTCACTTTTTGAAAAGCTGAAATCCGATTATGATTTTATTATTGTTGACACACCGCCGTGCGGTCTTGTTTCCGACACCTCGCTTATTGTTGAAACAGTTGATGCGGTAGTATATGTTGTTTTGCAGGATACGGTCAGAGTAAACAGGATACTCGGCGGAATAGACAGCGTCGGTCAGTCCGAGGCACGCGTTATAGGCGCGGTTATGAACGGAGCGCAGTCCGGCCTCGCGGGCTATGGTGAAAATTACGGATACAGTTACGGCTACGGTCATTACAAAAGCTACACCCGCTATGGCTACGGTTACGGCTACGGGTACGGATACCGCGAAAAAAAGAAAAAAGATAAGAGCAAACCGGATTAAGAACGGTTGCCGAACCGGCTGTGCCGGCGCGGCGGGAGATTTTAATGAGCAAAAACAAAGATTACAGAGCTCTGCTGCGTCAGATGCTTGCCGAGTGGCAATGGATAATGCGTTATGTTCGAGCGTACAGGTTCACGGTTCTTCTGTATATTCTGCTCGGAATAATCGGAACTCTTATGTCGCTGGGCACTGCCGTTGCGTCAAAATATCTTATTGACACCGTTATTCAGAAAAACAGTTCCAAACTTGTCGAATACGCGTCTCTGACTGTCGGGCTCGCGGTTTTTCAGTTTGTGTTTTCCGCCGTTTCATCATGGCTTTCCGCGGTTGTAGGCACAAAGGCGAATAACGAAATAAGGCAGGAAATTTATTCAAATATTCTTAAATCAAAATGGGAAGAAATACATTCATTCCGTTCCGGCGATCTGCTCAACCGCATTGAGGGCGATGTTTCAACAGTCTCAAACGGCGTAATCACGTTTATTCCGGGTGTTTTTACCAAACTGCTTCAGTTCGCAGGCGCTTTCGCGATTGTTTTTTATTACGACAGAATAATGGCGTTTCTGTCGCTGCTCAGCGCGCCGTTTCTGTTTTTCGCCTCACGCGTTCTGATTAAAACCATGCGCAAATACAACACGAAATTCAGGGAATACAACGGCATGGTTCTTTCATTCAGTGAAGAATCCATAAGGAATATTCAGGTTATAAAGGCGTTTGACCTTACCGACAGATATATAGAGAATTTCCGCGGCACTCTCGAAGCTTACAGAAAGGTGAGGCTGGGATATGAGAAATTCTCCGTTATCACAACATTTGTTTTGTCCGTAATAGGTCTTACGGTTTCATATCTCTGTTACGGCTGGGGTGTTTACAGGCTTTGGCAGGGTGTTATAACATTCGGAACAATGACACTGTTCCTTCAGATTTCAGGCAGCCTCAGCTCGTCTTTTTCCGCTATTGCCGGCCTTGTTCCTGTTGCCATTTCAATCGCCACTTCAGCGGGAAGAATAATGGAGGTTACCGAATACGAAAAAGAATCCGATCCTCATAAAAAAGAAACGGTTGAGCTTCTTAAACTCAGCAGAGGTAAAGGCGTTTCGGTCAATATAAAAGATGTTACATTTACATACAGCGACGCTGAAGAACCGGTGCTTAAAAATGTTTCGTTTTCGGTAAATCCCGGCGAAACAATAGCGCTGACAGGCACATCGGGAGAGGGCAAAACCACCTTGCTCAAACTCCTGCTCGGTCTTGTGGAGCCGGATTGCGGCGAGCTTTATCTTGAATTCGGCGGCAAAAGGGTGGCAATTTCCGACAGCACGCGCAGAGCCTGCTCCTATGTTCCGCAGGAAATGAGTATGTTTTCCGGCACAATAGCCGAGAATCTTCGGCTTGTAAAAGCCGACGCCGGCGATGATGAACTCAGGGAAGTGCTTGTTCGCGCGGAGATGTGGGATTATGTTTCATCACTTCCTTCGGGGATAAACACTGTTATCGGTGAGATGGGTGAGAATATTTCCGCCGGTCAGGCTCAGCGCATATCAATAGCAAGGGCTCTCCTTAAAAACGCGCCTGTTCTTCTTATGGACGAGGCAACATCGGCTCTGGATTCCGGGACGGAAGCGAAGGTTCTTGCCAACATTATGAAGCATGACCCCGAAAAGGTTTGTATTCTTACAACACACAGAGAAAGTATGCTGCAGTACTGCAACAGGGTTTACCGGGTCAACCCGGACGGCACTGTGACGCAACTGTAAATAATATAAGCAGACAGAGGAATTATGAAAAAACTATCACACAACAGCAGATTTTATGAGTATCTGCTTATGCTGTTTGATGCCCTTGCGGTCAATTTCTCATACGGCATTGTTTTACTGTTGAGATTTGAGGGCTATCTGCATTATATTGACGTGGCTTATGTTCACACATTCAAATGGCTGATTATTCCTTACGCCGTAATCAGCGTTGCCGTGTTTTACGCGTTCAGAATGTATAAGAGCGTTTGGAAATTCGCCGGGTTTGATGAACTTATAAGGGCGTTTTCCGGCAGCGCGGCGGCATCCGTCATTTACAGCATTGTTTCTACGGTTCTTATCCGCATGGCTTACGGCGATTATTACAGCAGAATGCCCTGGACATTTTACATTTTCGGTTTTTTTGTTCAGATGTGCCTTATATGCGGAATACGCCTTGTGTGGCGCTTTCTGTTTGCGCAGAAATCCGCCTTGCGCAAACCAGGCAAAGATATGTATATTTACAGAATACTGCTTATAGGCGGCGGGGAAGCCGGGCGTCTGACTCTGAGGGCACTCAGGCAGGAAAAAGATGTTAACGAGAAAATTGTTGCGATTATTGACGATGACTCCTCAAAATGGGGTAAATACATTGAGGGGGTCAAAGTGGTAGGCGGCAGAGATGACATTCTCAGCGCTGTGAGCAAATATAAAATTGACAGAATATATATTGCGATACCTTCCGCCACGCAGGAAGAAAAAAGAGAAATTCTCGGAATATGCAGCGAAACGGAATGCACGCTTAAAAATCTGCCGAGCGTTTACGCATCCATTTTCGGCGAGATAGGTCTGGCTTCTTTTAAAAATGTTTCTGTTGAGGACTTGCTCGGAAGAAACACAATAAGACCCGACCTTGATGAGATTTTCAAGTATATTTCAGGCAAAACAATTCTTGTCACCGGCGGCGGTGGCTCCATAGGCAGTGAGCTTTGCAGGCAGATAGCGAGCCACGCTCCGGAATGCCTTGTTATTTTTGATGTTTATGAAAACAACGCCTATGATATACAGCTTGAATTACGTAGAAAATATCCCGGGCTGAACCTTCAGGTTTTAATCGGTTCCGTAAGGGATTCAAGAAGACTTCAGCAGATTTTTGAAAAATATCACCCGGATGTTGTTTATCACGCTGCCGCGCACAAGCATGTGCCGCTTATGGAAGACAGCCCCTGTGAAGCGATAAAAAACAATGTCATAGGCACATATAAAACCGCCTATGCCGCAATGATGAACGGGTGCAAACGCTTTGTTCTTATCTCAACAGACAAAGCCGTTAACCCCACAAATGTGATGGGCGCGAGCAAACGCATTTGTGAAATGGTTATTCAGGCCTTTGACCACAAAATCAAAGAAGGCAAAGCTGATGAAATAATCAGACTTTTCACGCACACCGAGGAAGACGCCGACAGCATTCCCGTTCCCGAACACTGTGAAACCGAATTTGTCGCGGTGCGTTTCGGAAATGTTCTCGGCAGCAACGGCTCCGTTGTACCCGTTTTCAAAAAGCAAATCGAACAGGGCGGCCCAATTACGGTAACTCACCCCGACATAATTCGCTATTTTATGACTATTCCCGAAGCCGTGTCGCTTGTGCTGCTTGCGGGAACTTACGCGAAAGGCGGCGAAATATTTGTTCTTGACATGGGCTCCCCGGTCAAGATAGACACTCTGGCGCGTAATCTTATTAAACTTTCGGGGCTCAAACCGGATGTGGATATTAAAATCGAATATACCGGATTGCGTCAGGGAGAAAAGCTTTATGAAGAAAAACTGATGGCGGAGGAAGGGCTTAAAAAGACCGAAAACGAGCTTATTCACATAGGCAACCCCATACCGTTTGACACAGATGTTTTCAATGAACAGCTTATCAGACTTATGGACGCGTCATACAATAATGATGAAAACATACGCGAGCTCATAAAAGAAACGGTTTCAACATACCGGCCTTCATCAGATCAATAAGGAGAATTGTCATGAAATACCTTTTGGTTGCCGCTCATCCCGATGATGAAGTTCTCGGTGCCGGCGCGGCGATTTATAAACTGACACAAAGCGGAAACACGGCGGATATATGTATTATGTCCGGCAGCGCGGACGCGAGAGCGTTCAGACCTCAGGATGATGAGCTTGCGGCAGATATGTTCAGAAGCTTTGAAATTCTGGGGATTGAAAAGCCATATATCGGCAGTTTCCCGAACATCAGACTGAACAATGTGGATCACCTTGAGCTTGTTAGGCATATTGAAAACGCGATAAGACAGTCGGCGCCGGATGTTGTTATTACGCATCACCCTGCCGATGTGAACAATGACCATCTGCACACCTCGCTTGCCTGCCAGGCCGCCGTAAGGCTTTTTCAAAGGCAGACCGATATCCCCGCTGTAAAGGAACTCTGGTTTATGGAGGTGCCGTCTTCAACCGAGTGGTGCGTAAACACCGCGTTAAACAAGTTTGAGCCGGATTTATTTATTGAAATCGGCAAAGACGGGCTGTCAAAAAAGCTTGAGGCGCTCAGCGCTTACCGCGGGGTGTCAAGAGATTTTCCCCACCCGAGAAGCCGTGAAGCAATAGAGGGGCTGGCGGCTTACCGCGGCGCACAGTCGGGTTGCAATTACGCTGAGGCTTTTCAGACCGCTTTGCGCAGAATTACTTTTTAAACGGAAGTGTTTTTTTGAACAGGAAGGTTGCCTTAGGCATTAAAAGAGCTTTTGATATAAGCACTGCCGCCGTCGGCGGTGTTGCCGCCGCGCCGCTTATGCTCGCGACGATGGCGGTTATTCATATTAATTCCCCAGAAGATCCGGTTGTGTTCAGGCAGAAAAGGGTCGGCAGCGAGTGCAAAGAGTTTACAATCTATAAATTTCGCACTATGACAAACGAAAAAGACAGCTCCGGCAATCTTCTTCCCGATGATAAACGCCTTAAGAAATGGGGCAGGGTAATACGCAAGCTGAGCATTGATGAACTGCCGCAGATAGTGAATATTCTTAAAGGCGAAATGTCTTGGATAGGTCCGCGCCCTCTGCTCGCGCGTGAAATGGATGTTATGACACCTGAGGAACAGGCTGAAAGGCAATCGGTTTTGCCCGGCGTTACAGGCTGGGAAGCCGTTAATGAAAGCAAGTCGTCATCAAGGCGGAAAATGGCGGAATTTGACCTTGAGTATGTAAGAAATTTTTCGCTTATGTTTGATTTGAAAATAATCGTTAAAACGGCGGCTGTTATTCTGGGCGCCGGCAGGGCACCGGATGAATTAAGAGCCCCGGAATTAAATGAGAACGAAATAATCAATAAATAATATCAAGGGAGAACAATGGTTGCATCTATTCATCAGCCGGATTACATTTCATATCTCGGTTACTTTTATAAAATTAGCAAGTCGGATGTTTTTGTTTATCTTGATGACTGCCAGTTTTCCAATGACAATATGCACCATTGGAACAGGGTGAAAACTCCGCAGGGCGAATGCAGGCTTAAAATTCCCGTTGAACAGCATCTCGGCAATCTTATTACCGAAGTTCGCACAAGGGATGAGCTCGGCTGGAAAGAAAAACACCTGAAAACCATTGAGATGAATTATTCAAAAGCCGCGCATTTCAAGGATTTTTTTCCCGATTTCAAAGAGATTCTTCTTGCCGGCTATGACAACCTCGCTCAGATGAATATAACCGTTAATAATGAGATTATCCGACGCTTCGGTTTCAATGTCAGAATTATGAAATCATCCGATATGGAGCTTGACACCGTTCGGGAGGAAAGAGTGATTGATATTGTCAAAACTGTCGGAGCGGACACATATCTTTCGGGTAACGGAGCGAGAGCATATCAAATTGAAGAGCATTTTACCGACAACGGCATATCTCTTGTGTATACCGATTATAAACCGATAACATACAGGCAGCTTTGGCCAAAGGCGGGTTTTCTGCCATATATGTCGGTGCTTGATTACATTTTCAACTGCGGCTTTGACTGGGAGTATGTTGAGCGCGCGGTTAACAAACAGCAAAGGGCGTAAGTTACTGTGGAAACAGGCAGTTTTATTGAACTCGGCTTTCAAAAGGGAAAAGAATATTACGGTTTCACCGGGAATATCGCAAGGCTTAATTCGGGCAGAGCGGCAATTTATCACGCCCTGCGCCTTACCGGTTGCAAAAAAATCTACCTTCCGTATTATCAATGTGACACAGTGCGGGATTTTCTGGCTCGCAAAGGCTGTGAAATCGGTTATTACCGCATAGACAGCGCTTTCAATCCGTCAGAGCTGAACGCCGGCGACGGCGAAGCGGTATTGATTGTAAATTATTTCGGAGTTATGTCATCTTCCCGCATGGCAACCTTAGCCGCGAAATACAAGAATGTTATTATTGACAATTCTCAGGCGTTTTTCGCCCCGCCTGCCGAAAACACATACAGCGTATATTCCGCGCGCAAATTTATCGGTGTTCCCGACGGTGCCTATGTTATCGGAAAAGAAGCGCAAAAATATACCGTTGAATATGAGCAGGGATTTTCAAGTGACACATCGTTGTTTTTGCTGCAAAGAATAGAATACGGCTGTGAGGGTAAGGCCTATGAGCAAAGAACTCTCAATGAAAAAAGAATTGACTCGGAAGATATAAAGCTTATGTCAAAGCTTACCCGCACAATCCTTGACGGCGCTGATTATGAATTTATAAAAAACAAAAGAAAAGAGAATTTTGAATACGCCGCGAAAATATTTGAGGATGTGAACCGGATTGACCCTACGGTATATTATGACAGAACCTGTGTTCCGATGGTTTATCCGTTATTGTGCGAAGATGAGAACCTTTTGCCGAAACTGATTGAAAACAAGCATTTTCAGGGGCACTGGTGGAGTTATCTTTTAAAAGAAATGCCGGAAGACAGTTTTGAATATTACATTTCAAAATATATCATTCCCGTTACAATCGACCAGCGCTACGGCAAAGAAGAGTTGAATTTTATCAGGAGTCTTGTTAAATGAACAGCGCGTTACCCGAAACATTTTTAATAGCCGCTTCAGACGGGAAATCACTTATAAATTTCAGAGGTCCCTTTATCCGTTTTCTTGTTTCACGGGGGCATACGGTTATCTGTTCATCCATAGAACCCGCGAGTGAAATGGAAAATGAAATAAACGCACTCGGGGCGCAATACAGGCAGGTAAAAGGCAGCAGAGTCGGAGTCGGAATAGCTGACGGCTTGAAAATGATTAAAGAATACACCCGCCTGTTCAAAGAAATAAAACCGGATATTTGCTTTTTCTATATGAGCAAGCCGACTGTGTTCGGCTCGGCCGCGGCGTATTTATGCCGAGTAAAGCACTTTAACATCCTTGTAAACGGTCTTGAAAACGCCTTTTACAGAACGGGATTTAAAGATTATATTGTCCGTCTTGTTATGACTTTCGGCTACCGTATTGCGGCAAAGCATGCAGACAATTTCTTTTTTCAAAATAAAGATGATTATAACTACTTTTTGACTCACCGCATCCGTCCGAAAAATAGCACCGCGGTCGGAGGCTCCGGTGTGGACACGGAGCATTTCTCAAAACAGCCTCTGCCAAACGAACCCGTGTTTTTGATGGTTGCCCGTCTGTTGTTCAGCAAAGGCATAAGGGAGTATCTTGAAGCGGCGTCGGCTTTAAAAAAAGAGTACCCGGATGTAAAAATAATGCTTGTGGGCGGGCTTGACAGCAATGATGAATCCTTGAGCGAAGATGAGCTTAACCGCTATATCGGGAATTCCGTAATCGAATACTGCGGATATACCGAGGACATGCGGCCTTTTCTCGCCGCGTGTTCGGTGTTTGTTCTTCCGTCTTACCATGAAGGTATGCCGAGAAGCGTGCTTGAGGCTATGGCAACAGGCAGAGCGGTTATAACAACCGATGTTCCCGGATGCAGAGAAACCGTAACGGACGGAGTAAACGGCTTTATTGTGCCAAAGGGGGAAAGCGGTGCTCTGGCTCAAAAAATGGCTTTGCTCGCGGGCAACCCCGAAATGCGGAAAAATATGGCGGAGCAGTCATATAAAATCTGCCTTGAAAGGTTTGAAGTCGGCAAAGTCAACACACTGATGTATGACAAAATGATTAATTCTTTTAAAAACTGAGGTAATAATAAAATGTTCAGCACCCTGTATGAAAATCTTCTTGCAAAAAAAGAAAAGCTCTCGCTTGTGGGCCTCGGTTATGTGGGTATGCCGATTGCCGTGGCGTTTGCCGAAAAAGTTAATGTAATCGGTTTTGATCTTAACAAAAAGAAAATCGAGATGCATAAAAGCGGCATTGACCCCACAAATGAGGTCGGCAACGACGCAATTAAGAACACCCGTGTTTGTTTTACGGCGGATGAAACAAAACTTCGCGAGGCAAAATTCCATATAGTTGCCGTTCCTACGCCGGTAAATGACGATCACACTCCGGATCTTTCCCCTGTGGAGAGTGCGAGCGCAATTCTCGGCAGAAATCTCACAAAGGGCTCCGTTGTGGTGTTTGAATCAACGGTTTACCCCGGTGTTACAGAAGAAATATGTGTTCCGATACTTGAAAAAGAATCGGGTCTTAAATGCGGAACGGATTTTAAAGTCGGTTATTCGCCCGAAAGAATCAATCCCGGAGATAAAGTTCACCGTCTTGAAACAATCACCAAAATAGTGTCAGGTATGGATGATGAAACTCTTGACTGCGTTGCTGAGGTTTATGAGCTTGTTGTCAGGGCGGGCGTTCACAGGGCGCGGAGCATAAAAGTGGCAGAGGCGGCAAAGGTTATTGAGAACAGCCAGCGCGACATAAACATAGCCTTTATGAATGAGCTTTCCATAATATTCAATAAAATGGGCATAGATACAAAATCCGTGCTTGAGGCGGCGGGAACAAAATGGAATTTTCTGCGTTTCTCACCCGGCCTTGTCGGCGGCCACTGCATAGGAGTTGACCCTTATTATCTGACTTATAAAGCCGAAATGCTCGGCTACCACAGCCAGATTATTCTCGCAGGCAGGCGAATTAATGACGATATGGGCAAATATGTTGCCGAGAACACCGTTAAAAACCTTATTGCCGCCGAAAAGGCGGTGCGCAACGCGAAAGTCGCGGTGCTCGGTTTCACTTTTAAAGAGAACTGCCCCGACACAAGAAACACAAAAGTTATTGATATTTGCAGGGAACTGCGCGAATACGGCATAGAGCCGATAATCGCCGACCCTGTCGCGGATTTTGAGGAAGCCGAAAATCTTTACGGTGTAAAATTTACCGATATTGAGAAAATAAAGGAAATGGATGCCGTTATAGTCGCGGTTGCTCACAACTGCTTTAAGGCTCTTGAGATGAAAGATATTGAAAAACTTTTCGGCAACGGAGAAAAAGTACTTGTTGATGTTAAAGGCATTTTTGACCGCGAAAAATATGAAGCGGCGGGTTACACTTACTGGAGACTTTGATTGAGAGGTATTTACAGTGGGATATTCCGAAATTATTTTTCCCGAAAACACGCTGTTTCTTGTTACGGGCGGCGCGGGTTTTATAGGTTCAAATCTGTGCGAGGCGCTGCTCCGGCTCGGCTGCCGAGTGCGTTGCCTTGATGACCTTTCAACAGGCAAACAGGAAAATGTTGATATTTTTATCGATAATCCGCGTTATGAATTCATTAAGGGCGATATAAAGGATCTGAACACCTGTATGAAGGCTTGCGAGGGGGTCGATTATGTTCTTAATCAGGCTGCCTGGGGATCTGTGCCGAGAAGTATTGAAATGCCGCTTTTTTATTGCGCAAACAATATTCAGGGCACGCTCAATATGCTTGAGGCGGCAAGGCAAAACGGAGTAAAAAAATTTGTTTACGCGTCGAGCTCATCCGTTTACGGCGATGAACCCAAGCTTCCCAAAACCGAAGGCAGTGAGGGCAATCTCCTTTCACCATACGCGCTTACAAAAAGATGTGATGAGGAATGGGCAAAGCAGTACACCCTGCACTACGGCCTTGACACATATGGCCTTCGCTATTTCAATGTTTTCGGCAAACGCCAGTCTCCCGACGGCGCGTACGCGGCGGTAATACCCAAGTTTATCAAAATGCTTATGAACGGTCAGGCGCCCACAATAAACGGCGACGGCAGGCAAAGTCGCGATTTTACATACATTGAAAATGTTATTGAAGCTAATCTCAAAGCCTGCCTCGCGCCTCACGAAGCGGCTGGGGAAGCCTTCAATATCGCCTACGGCGGCAGAGAATACCTCATAGATATTTACTACGGGCTCACAAAGGCGCTTTGTGTCAATATTGAACCCGAATTCGGGCCCGACAGACCCGGCGACATAAAACACAGCAACGCGGATATCTCCAAAGCAAAGCGGCTTCTCGGCTATTCACCGGAATGGTCATTTGAGCGCGGCATTGAAGCGGCTGTTGAGTGGTATAAGGAGAATCTTTAATGAAGGAATACGGAAAGATTTCCGTGCTGATGGGAATATATAACTGCGAAAGCACCTTGAGCGAAGCGGTTGAATCAATAATCAACCAGACCTACACAGACTGGGAGCTGATTATGTGCGACGACTGCTCAACAGACTCAACATATTCATTGGCAAAATCCTACGCGGAAAAATATCCCGGGAAAATCATCCTTCTCAAAAATGAAAAAAACTCAAAGCTCGCTTTTACGCTTAACAGGTGCCTTGAAGAGGCAACAGGTAAATATGTTGCGCGAATGGACGGCGACGACAAATGCCTGCCCGAAAGATTTGAAAAACAGCTTGAATACCTTTTTGTGCATAAAGACGCAGTCCTTGTGGGAACGGCCATGCAGCGGTTTTACAATGACGGCACCTACGGCGCGACAGCCCGCTGCCCCGCTGAGCCGGACAGGTTCACTCCGCATAAAAACGGGCCGTCATTTAATCACGCGACAATTCTCGCGTATAAAAGCGTGTTTGACGCTCTAAGCGGTTATACCGTTTGCGCAAGAACCGTCCGCGGGCAGGACAGAGACCTTTGGTTCCGTTTTTTTGCCGCAGGCTACAAAGGCGTAAATATGCCGGATGCCCTCTACCTTGTGCGCGAGGATGTCGAGGCGGTCGGCAGGCGGACTTTCAAAGACAGATACATTTCATTTCAGACTGAGATTTACGGTTACCGGTTGCTGGGCTATCCTCTGCGCTGGTATATTATGCCGGTTATAAGGCTTTCAAAAGCGCTTGTTCCGCGCAGATTTCAGCTGTTGTACAGAGATTTTCAGACAAAAAAACAGAATAAAAACATTCGCGGCTGAATATATTTTATGAAGGGAGACGGGTATGAACACCATATCGAAAATAAAAAACACAATAAAGCAAAATGATTTTGCCCGAATCCTTATTGAAGAACACAAGCGCAAAAAATATACCTCACTTGCCGAAAAAGTTTCCGACAGGGAGTTTATTGAGAAACTTTATGAAAAACGAATCGGCAGAAAACCGGACCTTGACTCGCCGCAAACCTTTACCGAAAAACTGCAGTGGTTAAAGCTTAATTACCGTAACCCCGATATTCCCCGTGCTTCCGACAAATATGAGGCAAAAAAATATATCGCCGAAAAAGGATTTTCGGATTTGCTTATTCCGACGCTTGCGGTTTATGACAGTGCCGATGAAATAAACCTTGATGAATTGCCCGATGAGTTCATAATCAAAGCAACGCACGGCAGCGGCTGGAATTATATTTGTAAAAACAAGCAGACATTTAATCTCAAAGCAAAGAAAAAAATAATGAATTCCTGGCTCAAACAAAATCTGTATGTTTACGGCAGAGAGCGGAACTACAAAGAACAAAAGCCGCGCCTTATTGTCGAGCCTCTTATTGATGACAAACCGCTTGTTGATTATAAATTTCTGTGCTTCAACGGCGAATGCAAAGCGGTGCAGGTAAATCACGATTATGCCGGAGTTCATTATGTTGAGTTTTATGACAGCGAGTGGAATCTGTTTCCCGATATGAGTTCCGGAACAGCTCCGGTGTCCGGTAAACCGCTGCCGAAGCCCGAAGCTTTCGGCAAAATGAAAAATACTGCGGAAAACCTCGCGAAAAGCTTTATATTTGTAAGAGCGGATTTGTACGATACAGACGGCAGAATATATTTCGGTGAAATGACATTTTTCCCCGGAAGCGGCTTTTGGCACATAACACCCGAAAAATATGACAGAATGTTCGGCGAATGGCTGGAAATCCCCAAATTAAAAACAACGGATTGATTTGATGATTAAAATACTGTTTTTGATAAACACACTCGGAGGCGGCGGAGCTGAAAGGGTTCTTGTAAACCTTGTCAACAACATGAACAGTGCTGAGTTTGACATTACCGTTAAAACAATGTTTAAAGGCGGTGTAAACGCTTCTTTACTAAAAAAGAATATCAGATACTTAAACAAAAACGCGCCGTGCCCGAGAGGTATTGCATATTTATTCAAATTTATTCCCGCGAAAATACTTTTCAATTATTTTGTAGGCAATGAGCATTTTGATGTTTTAGTTGCATATATGCACGGAGCTCCCGTCAAAACCGTTTGCGGATGCTCTGATAAAGATGTAAAAAAAGTTGCGTGGTTGCATAACGGCAATCCGGAAACAGGCACATTTTTTAAATTTTGGTTCAGAAAAAAAGGTGCATACAAAGCATATTCCCAATGTGATAAACTGACAGCTGTTTCAAAGTCGGTCGCCGATTCTTTTTCAATGTTCACAGGGATAAACAATATCTCAATTGTTTACAACACCAATGATGTCGCAAAAATCAAAGAGCTTTCCATTGAGGATTGCCCGGTTGCCTTCAAAAACAATTCACCCGTTATCTGCTCTGTCGGACGGTTGGTTAAAGAAAAGGCGTATGACCGCCTGATTAATGTTGCCGCGCGGCTGAAAAAAGAGGGCTTTGATTTTAATCTTGTTATTGTCGGTGACGGCGAAAAACGCGATGAACTGCGAAAGCAGGTGAAAAATCTCAACGCGTCAGATTATATCCGTTTTACCGGCTATGATGCCAACCCGTATAAATATCTCAGGCAATCCGATATTTTTGTATGTTCTTCTTATACCGAGGGGCTTTCAACAGCCCTTACCGAGGCTGTCATCCTCGGTCTGCCCTGTGTTTCAACAAATGTTTCGGGAGCAAAAGAGATTTTAGGCGAAAACAACGAATACGGAATTGTTACCGAAAACAGCGAGCAGGGTATTTATGAGGGAATAAGAAAAATGCTTGAAGATGAGAATATCCGCCGGCATTACAGCCAAAAGGCAATAGAACGTTCGGTGTTATTCAATACCGAAAACACGGTTAAGCAGGCGGAAGATCTTTTTAAATCGTTAATTAACAACGGAGCCGCGTTTCGCGTGAAATAAACTCAACAAAGGAGGTTTAACGGCATTGGTATTCTGGGTAATGTTAATATGGATATTTGCCGTAACATACCTCTTTGAGCCGAGGCTCTGCCCGCGAACGCTCGAGGATGACGGAGTATATGATTACAGGGCGACGGTCGGTTTCAGCGTTCTTGTGTTTTCCGTTCCTTTGTTTTTTATTGCGCTTCGCAGCGGATTTATTGACACGGCGTCTTACATCGGCACATTCAACAACGCGCCCTCGGATATGTCGCAGTTCAATGATTTTATAAACAAAACCGATAAATCCTATTTTTTCTACGCGCTGATGATGTATTTTAAAAACTATATCAGTGATAACGCCCAATGGTGGCTTGCCGCTATCGCTGTTTTTCAGAGTGTTCTTGTTATGAGAACTTTTCGCAAATACTCCTGCGATATGGGCCTTTCGGTTTTTTTGTTTATGGCTTCGGGCATAGTTTGCAGCTGGATGTGCAACGGCATACGCCAGTTTATAGCGGTTGCCGTCATTTTTGCCTGCACTCAGCTTTTAATTGACAAAAAGTGGTTAATATATATACCCGTTGTTCTTCTTATGATGGGAGCTATGCCCATAACATCCCGTTTCGGGCTGCCGACACCTCCGTGGTATCTTTGCGGTGTGCACCAGTCAACGCTTGTTATGCTGTTGGGCTGTTTCTTTATTCAGGGCAAGGCGTTCAGCAAAAGGGTGTGGCTGCTCGCGGGCATTTTCGCGGTGCTTGTAATATCGGGCGGATTGGATAATGCTCTTGACACTTCAGTTGAGAACACCACCTATGTTAAAGATATGGAATATGTTGACGCCGACACAGGCACAAGCTGGTTCAGGGTTATTGTTGAATCCGTTCCATTCGCAATGGCGTTTGTTGCCCGCAGAGAGATTAAAAAAGAGGAGAATCTGCCGCCTGTTATCGCTTTATCGGTCAATGCTTCGGTTGTCACAACCGTTCTCTATATCGCAAGCGCTTTCACAAGCGGTATGTATGTAGGCAGGCTGCCGATTTTTACCGAGATGTATAACTTTATTTTGATGCCGTGGCTTATTAAGCACCCTTACAAAAAATACAGGCAGCAATTTACAATAGCAATGCTTTTAGGCTATGCCGTTTATTTTTATTATCAGGTCAATATAGCTTGGACAAATTCACTTTACCAAAGTGAATTGCTCAACATTAATGTTTGAACTGGAGCAATATATGAAAATCAGTATCATCGTTCCTGTTTATAATCTTGAAGAGTACATTGTCAGAACTCTTGACAGTGTTTTTTCACAGACCTACCGTAATATTGAGGTTGTTGCCGTTGATGACGGTTCAACCGACAAAACACCGTCTTTGCTTGATGCTTACGCAACAAAAGAAACCAAATTGAAAGTTATTCACAAACAAAATGAAGGCGTTTCAAAAGCACGCCTGACAGGTATAAAAGCGGCAACAGGGGACTATATCGGTTTTGTTGACGGCGATGACCTCATTGATCCCGATATGTATGAGCGCCTTCTCAATAATGCCGTAAAATACAAGGCCGAAATTTCACACTGCGGCTACAGGCTGATAAGAACGGACGGCAGTGTCGATTATTTCTACAATACAGGCGAAATTATTCTTCAGGATAATGAGCAGGGCATATTTGACTTGCTGGGCGGCTCGAAAATCGAGCCGGGCCTGTGTAACAAGCTGTTTCGCGCCACCTTGTTTCACAGCTTGTTACACAATTCAAAAATGGATTGGTCTTTAAAAAACAACGAAGATCTTTTGATGAATTATTTTTTATTTAAGGAATCTGAAAAGAGCGTTTATGAAGATTTTTGTCTGTATCAATATATCGTGAGAGAGAATTCAGCTTCAAAGCTATCGCTGAGCGTCAATAAGCTTTCCGACCCGGTCAAAGCGGCTAATATCATATTTAACGATATAAAGGATAATCAAAGATTAAAAAGAGCAGCTGCCGGTCTTTACGAAATTAAACTTGTCAGCGCTGCTACATACAATGGAAAAAAGAATGCAGAGATTGACTCTGTTATAAAATCTGCAAGAAAAGAACTGAGAGGTTTTTTATCTTCCTATATAAAAAACTCTTCAAATACAGTTGACATTATCAAAACTGTTTTTGCGGCTTTCTTGCCTACACTATATAGTGCTATTCATTCCGTTTATTTGAGTAGGAGAAAGTAAATGTTATTTAATTCACTGGAGTTTATACTGTTTTTTCCTATTGTTGCAACAGTATATTTTCTCATTCCGCATAAATTCAGATGGGCGTTCCTTTTGGCTGCAAGTTATTTTTTTTATATGTGCTGGAATCCCTCATATGCATTGTTGCTTCTGACATCTACCGCGGTAACATACACTGTCTCAATTATGATGCCGAAAAGCAAATCACGGTGCGCAAAAAAGGTGCTGCTTACAGTAGGCATAGCTGTAAATCTTGCAATTCTTTTTACATTTAAATATTTCGAGTTTTTCACATCGGGATTGTATTATGTTCTTGACCGCCTTAATGTTCAATATTCACCCATCGGCTATTCACTTTTACTCCCTGTCGGTATTTCGTTTTATACCTTTCAGGCGCTTGGCTACTCGATTGATGTTTACAGGGGAGATATTGAACCGCAAAAACATTTCGGCAAATATGCTCTTTTCGTGTCTTTTTTTCCTCAGCTCGTTGCCGGACCGATTGAACGCAGTAAAAATCTTTTGCCCCAATTTGAGGAAATACACCGATTTGATTACAGCAACGCCGTAAACGGTTTGAAAATGATGCTTTGGGGTTATTACAAAAAAATTGTAATAGCCGACACGGTTTGCGTCGCGGTTAACACCGTTTTCAATAATATAAAAGTTTTTGACGGCATAGCTATAATAATAGCAACACTGTTGTTCTCGATTCAGATTTTTTGTGATTTTTCCGGTTACAGTGATATCGCAAGAGGATGCGCGCTTGTAATGGGCTTTAAACTGATGAAGAACTTTGAACACCCGTATTTCTCACATTCACTCAAAGAATTCTGGGGTAGTTGGCATATTTCATTATCCACATGGTTTAAGGACTACTTATACATTCCGTTAGGCGGTAACCGCAAAGGCAAAATCCGCCGCTGCATAAATCTGCTCATTACTTTTTTGGTCAGCGGGTTATGGCACGGGGCAAACATCACTTTTGTTATCTGGGGTGCCGTTCACGGCTTGCTTCAGATTATCGGCGGAATTACAAAACCTTTAAGAGATAAGGTTTTTAATTTTAAATCAGGAACTTTGGCATATTATTTGCGCAATGCGACAGGTGTAGCCGTAACATTTATTACAGTATGTTTTGCTTGGATTTTTTTCAGAGCGGATTCGTTTTCGGATGCTGTTTACGCGGTTTCGCATTTATTTGACTGGGGAACTCTCAGCTTTTCATATATTTTCAGCGAATTAAAACTTATTTTCGGCACACGCGCTGAATTTTACAGACTTGTTGCGACGGTTCCTCTTTTTATTGTTCTTTCGATTTTTGACAGGTACAAATCCGTTAACATTGTTTTTTCAAAACTTTGTTCACCGGTCAGGGCGTTTATTTATGTTATGTTTATAACATATATTTTACTTTTTGCGCGCGCTGAAATGCAGGATTTTATATATTTTCAATTTTGACAGGGGCATATTTGTGAAAAATAAAGGTTTAAAATTTGCAGTTAAATCAGCGGCACTGTTGCTGTCGGTCTGCATATTAATCGTAATAATCAATTTCGCTTATGTAAGAGGTTATTATTATCGCGATGTTTACGGCGAAATAGAAAAAATGAAAAATGTTCCGTATAATATAACAATGGCGAATTTCGGAACAAGCCACGGCCTTTCCTGTTTCAGATATCCGGAAAATGATAAAACAAAGTTTAATTTTGCTCTTTCCGGTGAAGATATTTATCACGATTTTGCCACATTGAAGCAGTTTTCCGATCATCTTGAAAACGGATGCATAGTAGCAATACCAACCTCATATTTTTCTTTTTGTATGTCAACAGAAGAACCGTCTCAAAAAAGATATTATATTTATCTTGACCGCAAATACATTAGACAGTTCAGTTTTGAATCTTTGATAAACGCTAAGTATTTTCCGGTTCTCAGAAGCGGTGAATTTATTATAAAAGATTTGATAAAGGATCAGGAACATGACATAGGTGCGGAAATGATGGATAACAATACTGTTGTCAATGAAGATATAACAAACAGTATTACGGAAAACAGCGGCGGTAATTCAGCGCAATCCGTCAGTTCGGGCTTAGATGCGCAATTAATCGCTCATGCGAAAGGCAGGGCGGAAAGCTGGCGCTCCGGATATATGGTTGCCGGAAAAATCTTTATCAATAAAAACACGGAGCTTTTGATTGAAATGGTAACCTATTGCTATGAAAGCGGCTTTAAACCTTTGCTTGTTACCACCCCCGTGTATTATGCGTTGAACGAAAGATTTACCGAAAAAGAACTTAACGAATGCTATTTCAATCCTGTTAACCGTGTTGTTGAGGCTACAGGTGTTCCGTACCTGAATTTGTCACATGACCCTCAACTTTCAGTTAATCCGGAATATTATTCCAACAGCGACCATATGAATTCCGTCGGCGCAGCCGCATTTTATAAAAGATATTCGGAGTTTTTATTTGAAACAGGTTACTGTGCGGAGTAATAATATGGATTTAATAAGCGTAATAATTCCCGTTTACAATGTTGAAAAATATCTCGACACCTGCGTTGAATCCGTTGTGGGGCAGACTTATAAAAACCTTGAAATAATTCTTGTTGATGATGGCTCAACGGATAACTGTCCCGCGATGTGTGATATCTGGGCGAGCAGAGACCCTCGCGTTAAGGTCATACACAAGCAAAACGGAGGGCAGGGTGAAGCAAGAAATATCGGCATTCAAGCGGCAACAGGAACATATATCGGTTTTGTTGACAGCGATGATTTAATTTCAAACTGTATGTATGAGCATTTGCTGAATTTACTGAAAGAACATAACGCCGATTTTGTTCAGTGCGCTATGCAGAAGTTTGCCTGCCACCCTTTTAATTTTACTCAGGCGAAAGAGAAATTTACCATTCAGGTTTTTACAAAAGCGGAAGCGATAAAAGTTCTTATAACTGAAGGCAGAATAACCTCGACATGCCCAAGCGTTTTGCTTAAAGCCGAAATTGCCCGACAAAATCTTTTTGATCTCGGAATGATAAATGAGGATGTAATGTGGATTTACCGCGCTCTTAGAAGTTCCGAAAGAATCATTCTTACCGATGAAATTCTTTATGCTTATTATCAGCGCCCAGACAGCACAATGAACAGCAAATACAGCAAAAAAAGGTTTGACGCTCTGAAAGCAAACCGTATGAGAGCATATGCGGTCAAAACAGATTTTCCCGACCTTTTTCCTTTTGCGGAGAGGGCTTACGCGGGCGGGTGTATGTATCATTACCAGTGGCTGTGCCGCCTTGAAGATACCGAGGAATACAAAGCTTTCCGCGAACGGCTTCATAAAATGTTTGTGACAGCCGATTTGAAATCCGTGTTCTCCGTAACAGACTTAAAATACAAAATCTGGTACACCGCTTTTAAATATTTTCCGTCGTTTACCTGCAAAATCAGAAATTTGTTGAAAATAGGGTTGTAAATATGCCTCTCATCAGCGTAATCGTTCCCGTTTATAAAGTTGAAAAATATCTCCATAGCTGTATCGACAGTGTTCTTGCACAGACTTTTACGGATTTTGAGCTGTGGCTTGTCGATGACGGTTCTCCCGATGCCTGCCCCGAAATCTGCGATGAATACGAACACAGTGATTCGCGTGTGAAAGTGATTCATAAAGCGAACGGCGGGCTTTCGTCCGCGCGCAACGCCGCTCTGGACCGCGTGACGGGCAATTACATCTGCTTTGTTGACAGTGATGATTATATCACGCCCGACGCGCTGGAAACGCTTTATTGCGCGCTTGTTGAAACAGATGCCGATGTCGCGGTCGGCAATATGATGAGTGTGGATGAGGGCGGGAATATTAAAGAGTTTTACGCTCCCGCAAGCGGGAGAACCATACTCGAAGGCGACAGTGTTCTTTCAACCTTGAACCAGCCCTGTGCACAAAACAGGTTGTATAAATCCGGAATATTCCGTTCGCTCCGTTTTCCCGAGGGCAGGCTTTATGAAGATGTTTTTATCTACCATAAAGTTCTCGCTCAGACAAAGCGAATGGTTCTGACCGGCAAGACGGATTATTATTATCTTATCCGGTCAGACAGTATTATGCACTCGCAATATGACATCCGTTTTACCGATATTGTTTTCGCGATAAAAGAGCGCTATGAGTGGCTTGAATCAATCGGCAAAAAAAAACTCGCGAATGAAGCGAGGCTGTTCATCTATTCAAGAGTTGCCGTCGCGTACGCAAATCTTGACGCTTCAATACCCGAAAACAGGAAAAAACTGCGGGAAATCAAAGATATTTACATAAACTGTTACCGTGTGCTTATGAATGACGGAACACTTGGAATAAAACAGAAAATACGGCTTTTTCTTCTCAGGTATCTGCCGTGTGTTCACACAAAACTGTTCGGCGAAAAAATGCCCCTGTCTTTGGGGTAAGGAGTAATTTATGGCAATTAAAGTCAGCGTTATAATTCCTGTTTACAATGTTGAAAAGTATCTTCGGAAGTGTCTTGACAGTGTTGTTTCTCAGACGCTTGAGGAAATTGAAATAATCACAGTAAACGACGGCTCACCGGATAACTCTCTTTCAATTCTTAAAGAATACTCCGAAAATGACAGCCGAATAATTATAATCGACAAACAAAATGAGGGCGTCGGCAAAGCGCGCAACGACGGCTTAAACGCCGCTGCGGGTGAGTTTGTTGCCTTTATGGATTCCGATGATTATTATCCGTCGGCGGATGTTCTTGAAACACTTTATAATGCCGCGAAAAATAACGGCGTTAAAATTTGCGGAGGGTTGAAAATCAAGCTTAATACAGACGGAACTTTTGAGAAAAGCGAGCCCGCGCTTGAGGATGCGGGTATGCGGTTCAGCGCGGAGGGGCTTACAAAATATATCGATTACCAGTATGATTACGGCTACACTCAATTCATTTTTGACCGAAAACTGCTGAAAGATAATAATATTTATTTCCCGTCATACAGGCGTTTTCAGGATCCGCCGTTTTTTGTCAGAGCGATGACTGCCGCGGGAGAGTTCTTTATGACGCAATGCGAAAGCTATTGCTACAGAACGGTGCCCGCCGAAGCAAAATATTCGGTTAAAAACACCGTGGATTTTCTTTGTGGCCTGATTGACAATATTGAGTTTTCAAAACAGAATAATCTCGCAAAGCTGCATTGTCTGTGCGCAAAACGCCTTGACCGTGAGGGGTCATTTATGGCAACCCGAAATCTTTTTGACAGCGACGCCAAGCGGATTGTTTCGCTGATGATAAAAGCCACGGCGTTAATTGACACACGGTGGCTCAGGCAAAACGGTTATGAACTGCCCGAGCCGTTTGTTCCCGAAATGTTTGATTACGCGATTTCCGCCGCGGGAAAATATGAAAACATCCGCAAAAACAAATTTTTGAGAACGGTAAAAAAAATAACCGGCAAATGAGGTTTTAAAATGGGTAACAGTATTATTGCCCGCGCCGAGCATAAAATATATATCGAAAACAAGCGCAGAAAGCTTAAAAATAAAAATCCTTCAATAATTGCGAATAATTGCAACGGAGGCATAATCGCGCACGATTTGGGCTTGCAGTTTAACAGCCCGCTTGTTAATGCCGGAATGTATGCGGAATACTATATTAAATTTTTAAATAATATTGAGCATTATTTAAATCAAAAGTTAATACGGGTTGAGGATGATAAAGACGGCTGGTTTGTTGCCCGGTGCGATGATATTCAAATACTGCTGGGTCACACAAAAACATATGAGGAATCGCTCGCAAATTGGGAAAGAAGAAAAAAACGTTTCAATCCCGATAATATGTTTATTATTTTTTGCGATAAAATGGGATGCACATACGATAATATAAAAGATTTTGACTCCATGCCTTATGCGCATAAAGTAATATTCACGCACAAACCTTACCCCGAATTCAAAAGTGCCTGTTATATAAAGGGCTTTGAAAATGACGGCGAGGTCGGAGTTCTTTCCGATTGGAAGCCCGGTTTTCTTAAACGAAGGTATCTTGATGATTTTGATTATGTCGCTTTTTTAAACGGCGAAATTTACAATTTTTCGGAGATTAACAGATGAAAATACTGTCAGGGTGTTACGATTTAACAACAAATGAATATTCAGACTCATCCGTCGGTGTGTACTCTTTCTCCGATGATTCGGTTGAACTTTACATTTTCGGCAGTATTTACACAGGTGACGCTGTAAATGACGGCAAAAAAATTATGTCGCTTTACCGTGAACACGGCATAGGAGTTACGGCATTTTTAAGCGGCAGCTATATCTTGCTTGTTTATGATTTTGCCGTGAAAACCCTGCGCGTTTTTTATGACCGCGCTACTTCACCGGTTGCTTTTTATTACACGGTTACCGCCGGCAAAATTTATATGTCAACCTCACTTAAAGATTTGCTCCGGAAATCGGCAATCGAACGCTGTCTTAATGAAGATGTTATTGAGGAATTTTTGCTTAACGGCTTTATTTACGGCAGTGAAACTCTTGTTAAAAATGTTAAAAAAGCGCAAGCCTACCATTGCCTTGAAATAGCGAACGGCAGGCTTTGCGAGCATAAAGTCGAATATCCGTTAAAAACCGTTTCCCCCGGGGAAGCGCTTGAAACTTATGCTCAGACGCTCGATTGCGCGATAATCAAAACAATCGGAGCGGATAAAGAGGTCAATTTTCCTCTGTCGAGCGGTTACGATTCAAATTATATTGCCTATGTCGCAACCGAAAAGGCAAAACGCAAAGCCAACGCTTTTTCCGTCGGAGGCAAACGGGGCAAAAATGAGCTGCCTGTTGTTGAGGAAAATGTAAAATATTACAAAAACCTTGAACTCAGGTCGGCGATTACCGACGGAAGCTCACTGAAAAATCTGCCCGATATAGTAATGCGCCTTGAGGGTAATGTTTATGAAAGCGGAATTTTTCTTCAATATGAGCTTATGAAGCTCGTTTCCCGCTCGGGAGCGGAAAAACTGATTTGCGGCGAATGCGCCGACCAGGTTATGAACCTCTATTATCACTCGCAAGACAGAATTAACCCTGTCAGAGATGATGGCGGCAAACCGCTGTACTATGAATTCAGCGAATACCCTTATATTTTCAGCAGTTATCTTATTCTCAAAAAAAGCGGTATTCTTGCAAATTCCTTCGGCATTGAAACACTTTACCCATATCTTGATGAGGATTTTATCTCCGTCTGCGCGCCGCTCGGCCCTGTCAGCCGCAAAGATAAAAGAGTTCATGTTGCCAACTGTTGCGGTTGCCTTCCACTCGAAATTGTAAAAAATATGAGTAAAAAAGGCGGCTCAACCGATTGCCGTTCACTGTTTGACAACGATGAAGAAATCAAACGGTTTTTCAGAAAAATAGAGAAAAACCGACTGTTCAAAGAGTGTTCCGGTTATATTTTCGGCAATGATATTTTCAAAAAAGAAAAGCAGACCGGCGTAACTCTTTTAAAAACAAAGTTAAGAAACATCATTCTTACCGTTTTGCGTATGAAAAAGGATGACCCTTATTTCATTGAGGTCAAACTCCGCCTTTACCTCTGCGCCGCCTATCTGATTATTTTCAATGAGCTTTTTATCGTTCGCGGCGGTTCCGAGGAGGAGTGCAAAGACATTGCATTTGATGATATTATTAAATAATCTGTGGGAGTATTGTTGTGAGCAATAACAAATTAACCGGAACGGAAAACTTTCAATTCGACACCGTGGTTGAGCCTAAAAACAGGCTTTTTGACTTAAATCTTAAAGAATTGTGGCGCTACCGCGATCTTATTCTGCTTTTTGTTAAACGGAATTTTATTTCACAATACAAGCAGACGGTTCTCGGCCCCGCCTGGGCGGTTATTCAGCCGTTGCTGACCACGGTTGTGTTTACAATAATTTTCGGCAATGTCGCAGGGCTTGCCCCGGGCGGTGTGAACAGCTTTGTTTATTACCTTTGCGGCACGATTTTCTGGCAGTATTTTGCATCGTGCCTCACCATGGTGAGCAATACATTCACGGGCAATTCCCATATCTTCGGCAAGGTCTATTTTCCCAGAATGGTCCTGCCCGTTTCAACGGTCATCACAAATCTGATATCTCTCGGCATACAGTTTTTTTTCTTCATTGTTGCCTGGGTGATCTTTATGTTTGTGCCCGGATATACAATGAATCCCGGCTGGCAGATAATTTTTTTGCCGCTTATGCTCGTTGAACTCGCTCTGCTTGCGCTCGGCTGCGGAATTGTTATATCCGCACTTACCACAAAATACCGTGACCTCGCTATGCTTGTCTCATTCGGCGTTCAGCTCTGGATGTACGCCAGCCCGGTTGCCTATGCCGCAGATATGTTTGCCGGTTCAAAAATTGAGTTTATCTACTGGCTCAATCCGGTCTGCCCGGTAATCGAAACAATCAGGTATGCCTTTCTCGGTTCTGCTGCGGCTCAGTTCCGCCCCGTTATGTGGGGAATAAGCTGGATTACAACATTTATAATTTTGTGTGTCGGCGTCCTCCTTTTCAGCAAAGTCGAAAAAACATTTATGGATACGGTGTGATATGAATATTAAGATGAAAAAAAGATTATATATGTTTTTCCTTTTTGCTTCCGGATGCTGTCTGTCTTTTTTGGCTGTTCAACCGAATACAGTCGGAATGCTGATTATGGCAATATGTGTTTTATGCTGTGGAGTTTTCTCTTCGGTATTTTTGAAAAACTCATACAGCATATTATCGTCAGATAATAAAATAATAAGCGTGGTATCTTTGTGTTTTGCCTTGATAACAGCTGTTTTTATCGGAATATTCGGAGGCGGATTAACAGCAAAATACGCTGATTCCGGTTTTGTCGCCTCTTTGTTTATGAAATTAGGGCTTGATAAGTTAATTTGGCTGCCTGTCATAAATGTTTTCTTGATAGCCGGAGCAGTTCCGATTCTCTTTTGTTACCCCGTTATCTGTTTATGCCTTTATTGCCTTTGATATGCTCTTTTGGCGATGTGCTTTCAAGAGGTGAAAAACGAATTGTAAAATTCGCGTCGTTTCTTTTGACATTTATGATAATTATGCAAAGCTGTATGTTTTGCATTGTAAATGTTAATGGAGCCCGTCAAACAAAGGAATGGCGAGACATGCTCGTTTCCGGTAATGAGCCGGTTATATTAGTTGAAAATTATGCTTTCGGATGGCGCATTATAAAGCAAATCACGGGCTTAAGAGTGGAAGTATTTATTGAAGAAAAGTATTCATCGGAATACAAAGAGATAATGGAAAAATACAAAAAATCAACTGCAGAGCTGTTTGATAAAGTTGTTTATGGTGATAATTATAAGTTGAACGAAAGTGAAAACGGTGAATTTTTATTAAATGAGGCAAAATCAAGAGGCACCGTACTTGTTGTGCTGAGGCATCCTGAAATAGCAAGGGACTTGAGCGATACCGGTCAGGTCAAGGCTGAAAAAATAGGCGAAAACGATCAGCAGATATTGTATCGTCTGACTTATGTTATTGATGAAAACGGGGTGAAAAAATGATTGGAATATTAAAAAAATGGATAAGTGAACACAAGAGCTTTGTTAATTATTTTCTCATCAGTTGCTTTGTGACGGTTCTTGACATAGCCGTTTCATTCGGCTTGGAAAAATGCCTGGTTTTAATTTTTGAGGTTGAAGCTTCGAAGGCAGCTCTTGCAGGCAATGCCGTCGGTGTTATTACAGGCTTTATAGTTCAGTATTTTTTGTGTACTAAAAAAGTTTATGCCGGCAGCAACGCAAAAACCTTGATTATATTCTTTTTGACATGGCTATTGAGCCTCGGCCTTGCTGAAGGTATTATCTATGCAGTAAGAACATTGATTTTCAAGAATGCCGAGGGCTTTATCTATTTCCTTGTCGGTAAAGCGTTTTCAATCATAATACCCTTCTTTTTCACTTATTTCCTGAGGAAGATGCTTATCCCTCAAAAAACAGATTCAATAATCGAGAAAGTAAACGAAACGCAGGAGGTTAGCGGAAATGAATAATTTATTTGTGTTTTTGCCTTGCTATAATGAAGAAGATAATATAGGTTCACTTATTGAAGAATGGATGAAACAAAAAGAAAAACTGAATGAACGCGGCTTTGAATTGTTTTTGAGACCAATAGATGATTGCAGCAAAGACAACACAAAACAGATTATTGAAGAAAAAGCCGCTCTTTATCCCGAAAATGTGGCATTGATTGCGCACAAAGTCAACAAAAACCTTCGCGGCGGATTGAATACAGGAATAGCCTGTTTTCTTGAAAACGCCGGAGAGTACGATTATATGGCGTTTATGGATGGGGATAATACACATAATCCGAAATATATTCACAGTATGTTTGATAAGCTGGAGAAAGATAATCTTGATTGCGTGATTGCCTCTCGCTATTGTGGCGATTCGGGTGTTGTAGGTGTTGCCGCTCACAGAGAGTTCTTCAGCGATATGGCAAAAATATATTATTCGCTTTTGCTCAGAGTGCCCGGTGTCAAAGATTACACTTGCGGTTACAGATTGTATAATTACAAATCAATAGTCAACCTTGTGAAAAAATACGGCAGTGAACCGATTAAAGAAAAAAGCTTTGCCTGTATGATGGAGTTCCTGTATAAACTGCATCTGAGCGGTTCAAAGTTTGGCGAAGTCGGTTTTGAACTTCGCTATGATAATAAACTCGGCGAAAGCAAAATGAATGTTTTTAAAACCGCAAAAGACAGTCTCGCAACAGCGGCTAAACTCAGATTTATTAAAAAATAACGAGGGTTGTATGAAATCATTAAAAGCACTGTATATTGAATGTAGTGATTATCTTCGCAAAAATACCGCAAAAACGCTGCTCGTCGTTATCGCAATGGTATTAGCCTACGGATTCTATTGCACTTCATATACAATAAATGTAGATGATGTGTTTGATTCTTTCTGGAACGGCGGCAGATTGATTGCCGCCGGCAGGTTTACGGGGTATCTGATACAAGCCGTTACCGGATTTATGACCTACAGCCCGTTTTTTACAATTTTTCTGGCGCTTTGTCTGTATTTTATTTCCGGGTTGACAATGGCTGTTGTTATAAATAACAGTGCAGGCGGTAAACTTTCTTCAAACGCTTTGTTTGTGTTTTGGATTATATTTGTAACTTATCCGCTTATCAGCGAGCAGATTGTTTACCCCATAATTGTTCTTCTTGCGCTTGGATATCTGATGATAACCCTGTCGGTTTATCTGATTAACTGTTTCCTTTCTTCAAAGTCCATAAGCAACATTTTGCTTGCTGTGCTTTTAATAGTTTTATCCGTGGATTTTTATGAGGCGTTTGCAAGTGTATTCCTGACCCTTATGATGGTTACTGTCATTGTCCGTTTTTATTTTTTCGGTGAAGAAAAAGGGACTGCCTTCAAAAACATTGCTTTTAGGATTATAACGGCAACCGTGATTTTGATTGTTGCAATAATTATTCGGTTTCTGATTTCAAAGGCTGCTTTGCTTATTTATTACGGAACCACTCATGCGGGATATGGCGGCAACAACCAGGTTTACTGGAATCAGATCGGTGTTTTCGATTGCCTGATATGGTTGATAAGAACGGTTTTCTTTTATTATTTTTGGGCAGGGGTTAATTATTTACCGATTTTTACTTTTGCAATGTGTTTCCTGATTGGCTTTATTGTTTTTTTGATTTTATCTTTCAAAAGAAAAAGCATTTTGCCCATTCTTGCGTATTGTTTATTGCTTGCGGCGACCCTTTCTTTGAATGTTATTATGGGAATAGCGGCATATTACACAATGGCGCAGTCTCTTGTTGTGTTTGTCTCATTTATTGTAACCGTTGTTTATTTTCTCACTGAAAAAAAGAAGCCTTTGCGGATAGTTGTAACTGTTATTATTTGCGTGCTTGTTCTTAACCAGGCAAAAACTCTTAATAACTGGTCTGTAAGCAATTATGAACGGCATTCTTATGAAATGAGTGTAGTTGACAATATCGGTCAGGAGCTTGAAGAGAATTATGATGTAAAAAACAAACCGGTAGTGTTTATAGGAAGCGATGACTCACCACACATACCCGACAAGATTGATGAACGCACAAAAACAGGATTGCCTGTCGCGAAAAAATTTCAAAATGCTTTTGTAGCCGTCTCGGATAAACTTATTCCGAAAAAGATTTTTACAAGCATAGGTGATTTTTACGGTAAAAATATAAACAACGCTGCGGATTTGTTTGATTATTCGCAACATATTAAAAACAGAACGTCGGCAACGGTCTCATATATTTCATGGGCATACGGCGGAGACAGCTGGTTCAGAGAATATGAGAATTTAGGCGTATCTGAGCAGCTCTATCAGCTTTTTGAGCTGAGAGGATACGAGATTAAACATTGCTCGGAAAAAGATTATTTGAAATATAAAAACGATTACTGTGATTTTGCCGCATACCCCGAAAACGGTTTTATAACAGAAAAAGATAATTGTATTATAGTTAATTTTGGTGAATAAGATATGAAAATAATGTTGGTTTTCGGCACAAGACCCGAAGCGATTAAAATGTGCCCGCTTGTCAATGAATTAAAAACACGGGAAAACATCAACATAAAAGTTTGTGTCACCGGTCAGCATAAGCAAATGCTCAATCAGGTTTTGGAGGTTTTTAATGTTAAGCCCGATTATGACCTTTCAATAATGACCGAAAAACAGACCCTTTTTGACATAACAATTAATATTCTTAATAAGATTAAGCCTGTTCTGGAAAAAGAAAAACCCGATGTCTGCCTGGTGCACGGCGATACATCAACAAGTTTTGTGACGGCTCTTGCGTGTTTTTATCTGCAGATTCCCGTCGGCCATGTTGAAGCCGGTTTGCGCACCTATAATATTTACAGCCCGTTTCCCGAAGAATTCAACAGACAAGCTGTTTCAATAATATCAAAGTTTAATTTTGCTCCTACAGAGAGGGCAAAAAACAATCTTTTAAAAGAAGGCAGAGCGCCGCAATCAATATGGGTTACGGGCAACACTGTTATTGACGCGCTTAAAACAACAGTGAAAAAAGATTATTACCATCCAGAACTTGAATGGGCGTCAGACAGCAGGTTGATTTTTATTACCGCCCACCGCAGAGAAAATCTCGGAGAACCGATGCGCAATATGTTTCGCGCGATAAAACGGGTTTTGGATGAAAATCCTGATATTAAAGCTTTGTATCCCGTTCATATGAATCCTGTCATCAGGCAGATTGCCGGTGAAGAACTTGGCAGTTGTGACAGAATCCACTTGATTGAGCCTGTAGATGTTTTTGACTGCCATAACTTAATGGCAAAAAGCTATCTGGTTCTCACTGATTCCGGTGGAATACAGGAGGAAGCGCCTTCATTGGGTAAGCCCGTTCTTGTTATGCGTGACACCACAGAACGCCCCGAGGGCGTTGAGGTGGGAACCCTCAGACTTGTCGGAACAAATGAAAAAATGATTTATGACAATTTCTCTGAATTGCTGACAAACAAAGATGCGTATAATAAAATGGCAAAATCGGTCAATCCCTTCGGTGACGGTTTTGCTTCTAAGAGAATAGCTGATGTTTTAAGTAATCCGGAATATAATTCTGCTTTATGAAACAAATTATTATTGTTATTCATACTCTCGCCGTCGGCGGAGCGGAAAGGCGGATTTCAACGCTCGCTGACTATATCGCACATCAGGGTCATAAGGTTACAATACTGCTTATCGATAACCCGGTTGTTGATTTTCCGATTAACCCTAAGATAGAAGTGGTGTGCATTAACCGTACTCCGCCGCTTAACGGCTACGACATTAAAAAATGTGTTTTATTCAAGCCGGGTAAAACTTTCAAAACCTCATTTTCGGACAATATAAACCTTCGTAAAGCTCGAATTAAGGGCGATGAGTCCGCCGAATTTGCGGAAACGGAGCTTTTTATAAAATACAAATACGCATTACCGCTGTATGAGTATTTAAAACAGTTTCCCGACGCAATAATTATTTCATTTATGACCGTTCCCAATATCTCGCTTATGATGGCGGCCCAAAGCCTTAAAAACAGAGTTCTCTTCGGTGACTGCACGGATGTTGCAAATGAGTATCCTCAGGACTCTCCATATAATGATTTGCGAAAAAAGTATTATTCACGCGCAGACGCCGCGCTGTTTCAGACTGATGTTCAAAGCTCTTATTATTCATTCCTGCCAGACCTCAAAAAAACAGTAATACCTAATTTTATAAAAAGTGACACGTTGCCGGAACGCTGTGAAGTTAAGAGAAGAAAAGAGATTGTTAATTTCTGTCACCTTACAAAAGCAAAAAATCTGCCTCTCTTAATTGACGCGTTCGCTTTGCTTAACAAGAATTATCCCGAATACACTCTTTCAATTTACGGTGAGGGCTCATTAAAAGAAAGTTTACTTGAACAAATTGCCTCACTCAATCTTGAAGAGAGAGTTTTTATCCGTGATTTTGATTTGAATATTCATTCAAAAATCGTTGACTGTGCTATGTTTGTTTCTTCATCAAACAGAGAGGGCATTTCAAATTCGATGCTTGAGGCTATGGCTGTCGGCCTGCCCTGCGTTTGTACGGATTGTCTCGGCGGAGGGGCGCGAATGATGATTGAAGACGGCGAAAACGGTCTGCTTGTTCCCATGAAAGATGCAAACGCACTCTGTCTCGCGATGAAAAAGATAATTGAAAACCCCGCTTTGGCGGAGAAGCTTTCACAAAACGCCGTTAAAATCCGCGAACGGCTTGAACCCGAAAAAATCTGCGGTCAGATGCTTTCGGTAATTCTCGGTGAATAATAAAAAGGAAAATGCTATGAACGACCTTGCAATCAGAATTGAACATGTTTCAAAGCAATACCGGTTGGGCGCAATCGGCGGCGGCACGCTTAAAGGCGACATTCAGTCTTTTATTGCCCGCCGTAAAGGCGAGGAGGATCCGAACAGCAAAATCGGCTCCGTTTCCGCTTATCATAAAAATGAGAAATTTCTTGCTCTTGACGATGTCTCTTTTGATGTAAAAAAAGGCGAGATAGTCGGTATAATCGGTCACAACGGAGCGGGTAAATCAACCCTTTTGAAGCTGCTTTCGCGTGTTACCGCCCCTACAAGCGGCAGAATAGGCATAAACGGCCGCATTGCCTCTATGCTCGAGGTCGGCACAGGCTTTCATCCCGAGCTTACCGGGCGCGAAAATGTCTATATGAACGGCGCCATTCTCGGTATGACAAAAGCGGAAATATCCGCTAAATTTGATGAGATTGTCAGGTTTGCCGAGATGGAAAAATTCATTGACACACCTGTTAAAAGATACTCGAGCGGTATGTATGTAAAGCTCGCCTTTGCCGTTGCGGCCCACCTTGACAGTGAAATTATGGTTATGGATGAAGTACTTGCCGTGGGTGATATGAAATTTCAGGATAAGTGTCTGGGCAAAATGAGCGATGTTTCCAATCAGGAGGGCAGAACGGTTCTTTATGTCAGCCATAACATGAGCACAATTAAACGGCTCTGTACCCGCTGCATCGTTCTTGACCACGGCAAAGTTGTTTATGACGGGGATGTAGCCACAGCCATCGATATTTATTCAAGCAATGAAACCGAGTTCAATCCTTATCACGAGTTTAAAAAAGCGGATTACTGGGATTATTATTCAAGAATAGTCAGAATGCTGTCATGTAAAATCGAAAATTCAAAGAATTGTGTTTTCAATTCGGGTGAGAGCATAGAGTGCTCATTGCATTGTGAATCGGATATTGACATTGATAATCTTCATTTAAGAGTAGAATTGCGAAACGCAACTGATGGTTTTGTCGGATTGGCATGCTCCGCTAAATTGACAGAGTTTAAGAAAAATGAGAGAATGACGGTTAAGTTTGCGCTTGATACATCATCGTTAAGCACGGGAACATACCGGGCTACATTTGGATTATATATTGCTAATGAAACAGGGCTCAGCACAACATATGACATAGGAGTGAATGCACTTCATTTTAAAATTGTAGATTCACCGAATGAAAACAGAATAATCGGAATATTTGAAATGGGCGGTTTTGCAAGACTTCCCGATTTAAAACTGTATTGATGGAGTAATTGGATGTCAATTGATTATTCAAAAATCAAACTTGTAATATGGGATTTAGACAACACTTTTTGGAACGGTATTATTTCAGAAGGTTCAGTTTTCATACCTGAAAACCATATTAAACTAATCAATGATATGGTTGATTGCGGAATAATGTGTTCTGTTTGCTCAAAAAACGATGAAAAAACCGTTGCTGAAGTTTTAAAAAAAGCAGGTATAGATAATCTGTTTGTTTTCAAGTCAATTAACTGGACTTCAAAAGGCGAAAGAGTAAAGCAGATAATAACCCAAATGCAACTAAGGCAGGAAAATGTTTTATTTATCGACGATTCTGTTCTGAATCTCAGCGAAGCAAAACAAACCTGCCCAGGTATTATGGCTGAAGGGGTTGAAATAATCGAAGAGTTATGCAAGTATTTTTCCGGCTGCAATAAAAACGACATCAATCATAAAAGGCTGGAACAATATTGTATTCTCGAAAAAAAACAGCAGTTCAAAGCAAAAATCGGAGATAATGAGCAGTTTTTATTCGACTGTAATATCAAAGTGGAAATAAAAAACGATTGTGAAAAGCATGTTGAAAGAATCTATGAACTTATCAACCGTACAAATCAACTGAATTTTACAAAAAAACGAATTGATATTGATGAACTGAAAACATTACTGAAAGATGAATCGGTTTACTCCGGTTATGTTACTGTTAATGATAATTTCGGAGATTATGGAATTGTTGGTTTTTTCTCGGAGAAATCAGATATGTTACTCCACTTTCTGTTTTCCTGCAGAGTGTTAAATATGGGGATTGAACAGTTTGTTTATAATCAATTGGGGTGCCCTGATATTATTGTTGTTCCCGATGTTGCGTCTCAGTTGAATAAAAAAACTCCGGGATGGATAAACCAAAACAATGATAAAGGTAATCGCCTACTAAAGGAAAAATTGAACGGAAAGATTTTAATAAAAGGTCCATGCGACATGGAGCAGATGTTTTCTTTTATCGACCCGTCGCCGAACATAATTACCGAGTTTACCTATATCAATGAAAAAGGTGTTTCAATTGAGCATTATAACCATACCTCTCAAATAATTAATTCTTTGAAACTTGATGAAGGTGATAAAATCAGAATGGCGTCACTTCCGTTTTGCGACAAGAATATGTATTCAACATCAATTTTTGATGACGATATTTCTGTTGTAATGTTGAGTCTGTTTAATGACCCTCATCTCGGTCTTTATGAAGAAAAAAATACAGGAATTGTTATGGCTTTCGGAGAGTATCTTGTAGATTTGACCGATGAAAAAAACTGGAACGGTTTAATTGACGGAACATTATTTAATGCAAGGCACTGTTTTACAATACCTGAGCTAAAAAGGTTAAAAACACAATTTACATATAAAGGCAGATTGTCACCGGAAGCGGTTCTTGAAAATTTGAAATATATTCTGTCAAAAATGTCACCTGATTCCATTCTTGTTCTTTGCTTAGGGAGCGAAATGAATATTAATGTTGATTACTTAAATCATGAATCATATACAGACCGTCATATTTACAACCAAAAATTAAACAGGCTTGTTAAGCAGTGGGCTTCTGAAAATCACAGGGTAAAAATGATAGATGTAAATAACTATGTAAAATCTGAAGATGATTTTCTGAATACCATTAATCATATGAAAAAGCATATTTATTATATGATGAGTAAAGACTTTGTTACCTTGGTAAATGAATACACAAACACATCGTTAAGCGAACACATCGAAAGTCCTCAAAAAATCGGATTACTCGGTCATATTAAGAGAAGGATTAGATATATTGTTACAGGTGAAAGATAATTATGAAGATAGGTAAGATTATCCCCCGATCGTTAAAAAACTTAATTCTCAGAATTGTTCGTATTCCCGAGCGTATAAAAGTTAAAATATACCGTGCGGCGGCTAACGGTAAAATTCCTTTTCCCGATAAAGCATATATTAAATGGAATTATAAAATTCATACCGGGGATTCACTCAATTTGAAATCTCCATCAACCTTTCAAGAAAAATTAAGCTGGATGAAATTGCATTATCATATACCTTTGCATTCTAAATTGGTAGATAAATATGCTGTTCGAGACATAATAAAAGAAAAAATCGGCGAGGAATATCTTGTTCCTTTACTTGGCGTTTATGATTCTTTTGATGATATTAATTTCGATTCTTTGCCTAATCAATTTGTATTAAAATGTTCACATGATTCAGGAAGTGTAGTCATATGTAAAGACAAATCCATATTTGATTTCAATTATGCAAAAAAAACTATTGTTAGTCATATGAAAGTGAATCATTTTTATCGCAGTCGAGAATGGCCATATAAAAATGTTAAGCCACGAATTCTTTGTGAACCATATTTGAAGGATGATAATGCAGTTGACAGACCCGACTATAAATTTCTATGCTTCAATGGAGAACCCAAAATAATGCTGGTGTTAACTGACAGGGGTTCAGAAGATACGCAAAAAATGAACTATTACAATATGAATTGGGAGCTCCTGCCAATTACTGAAAAAATATATCCTAACAATCCTTTACCAGACAAAAAACCGGAATGCTTTGATCAAATGATAGAGTTTTCAAAAATACTGTCTAACGGAATTCCTTTTGTCAGAGTTGATTTTACAAGCGTAAATGGAAAACTATATTTCGGAGAATTAACATTCTATCATAACGGTGCACAAAGAAAACTATTCCCATTGGAATGGAACAGGATACTGGGTGACTGGCTTACCCTTCCTTCAAAGACTAATTAACCATATGTTCTACTACATTTACCGAATACCCTTATCTTGCACGCTCATAATAACAGCCGTTGCGGTTATCTTCTGGGCTCTCATTATGCGCCTTTTATCTCGCCAGCTGTTACCCGCGGTCAGGGTGATAAACATAATTTTCGCTTTTGTCGCCGTTGGCGGAATACTTTATATCACCCTTCACCACCGTCTGCCCGGCGAGCGCGAGCTTATTCTTACGCCGTTTCATTCTTTTGTTGAGGCAAAAACTCAGCCCGAAATGTACCGTGAAATGCTGATGAATGTGTTTTTGTTTGTGCCTTTCGGCTTAACAATGCCGTTTGCCCTGCTCAAAAACGCCTTGCCGGAGCTTTCCCAAAAGCGCAAAAATGTTTTAATTACACTTCTTCTTGCTCTTTTTCTCTCCGCCGCGATTGAGTCGGCGCAATATTTTTTCGCTCTGGGCAGAGCCGAAACGGATGATATAATCTGCAACACGCTGGGTGCCTGTGTCGGCACAGCGTCATTCATATTATTTTTGCTTAAAAGAAAAGAGAAACACCCAAATGGCTGATTATGGCAGAAAAAACTCAACAGTGCGCCTTTTGTCGGGAGCGGTCTCGCTTGTTCTTATGGGCGTAATCTTTTATCTTTCCGCCCAGAAGGGTGACGCCTCCGATGAGCTGAGCATGGGCTTTACCTCCATACTTTTCGGCGGTGATTTCGCGATGCTGTTTAATACGGTTGTGCGCGAAATAGGGCATATTGTTGAATTCGCCGTGTTTTCACTGCCTGTTTTTATATTTTTTTCAACATTTAAAATTTCAATTAAGCGCGGATACTACCTGAGCCTTGTTTTTTGCGCGCTTTATGCCGCGAGCGATGAGATTCATCAGATTTTTGTTGAGGGCAGGGCGTATGAATTTCTTGACATTGTTGCCGATGTTCTCGGCGCGCTTATAGGATTGACTTTTTTGCGCTTTATTCTTGCAAGATTTTTCAAAAAAACTGCCCCCGCTCACGAAACAACCGTGAGCGGAGAAATAAACAGACTTGTTGCCGACGCGTTTGCGTCTTTTGTGAACAACGCGGAGTTTAACGGTGTGATTGACAGCGGCAGCGCTTCGGCTTTTATAGAAAAATCCATGAGCCACAAAATTCTCTCCATGACCGCGCCCGCACTTTTAAAGCCCGAAAACGGCGTTGAAGACAGCGTGAAGAAATTTGTCAGAAATGAGGTAATAAGCGAGGTCGTTCTTCAAACCCGAAAAACCGTAAAATTTATTCAGGCGTACAAAGCGATGCGTGAAAAAGGGGCTGAACCGCTGTGTGTCAAAGGTATAATCTGCCGCGCCCTTTACCCTGATTTTGACCTGCGCATTTCATCTGATGAAGACCTTGTCGCGAGCGATGCAGACTACACGGTCTGCATGGATGTTCTTCAAACTCTCGGTTTTGTAATAAAAGGTAATGATAACGGATATGAAACATCTTTTTATCACCCCCAAAGCGGATGTATGATTGAACTGCATCACACGCTTTTCCCCGATGACGGCGGTGTTTACTCTGCTTTCAATTCCGCGTTGGGCAATCTCTTTGAGAGCCCCGCAAGCGTCAGAATAGAACAAACCGAAATATTATGCCCCTGCGCAGACAAGCACTTTTTGTATCTTGTTCTGCACGCCTTCAAACATTTTCTTATTTCCGGTGTGGGAATACGCCAGATAGCGGATATTGCCCTTTTTGCCACCGCAAATAAAACGGATTGGCAAAAAATCTTTGACAGTTGCGAAAAGCTCAGGCTTTCCGGCTTTCTCAGTGCGGTTCTTAAAATCGGCTCGGTTTATTTCAATTTTGATATTTCATCGGTAAACTGTGACAAATTTGACGCTTCACCGGATATTGAGCCTATGCTCGATGATATTCTCAACGGCGGAGTTTACGGCCCCGGAGACCCTGATCATCTGCACGCCGGAATTTTCACTTTTAACGGTTACTCTGAAATGCTCGGCGTAAAAAAACACCGTTTACACGCGCTTTTGCCTCCAAAAGAAAAAATCAGGCAAAAATATCCGTTTGCTGAAAAGCACCCTGTGCTGCTGCCTGCCGCGTATTTTATAAGGTTGTTTTCTTACATGTTCTCAAATCACAGCACAGCAGATACTTTTGATATGGCAAGGCAAAGAAAAGAGCTTATGCGGCAATACGGAATAAATAAATAACCCAAACAAAAAGCGGAGCCGATTCCAAACGAACCGGCTCCGCTGAACTTATACTATTTTTTTACTACATCCCACGAGAAATGGTCTGTATGTAATAACTCGTGCGCCTTGTGTGACAGCGGCTTGCCGAAATATTCTTCATAAACCTTTAAAACGGCGGGGTTCTCATGTGAGAATCTGATGGGATTGCTTCTGTCGAGCGCATAAAGGTTTTCATCTCTTACCCGGGCAAGTTCCTCGCCGTCATGGATAGGCTGACCGCCGCCGCCGCCGCAACCGCCGGGGCATGCCATAATTTCAACAAAATCATAATTGACTTTGCCCGTGCGTACCGCTTCAATCAAAGCTCTCGCGTTAGCCAATCCGCTTGCCACGGCGACATTTACCGTTGTGCCGTCAATGTCAATCTGAGCCTCTCGCCACGGGCCGTCAAAGCCTCTTACCGCCTTAAAAGCGTCGGGGTCGGGGTTTTTGCCCGTAACAAGATAATAAGCGCTTCTCAGTGCCGCTTCCATAACGCCGCCGGTTGAGCCGAAAATCACAGCCGCGCCCGAGCCGTCGCCGAGCGGCGAATCGAACTCTTGTTCTTCAAGAGCGGAAATATCAATGTTGGAGGCCTTAATAAGCCTTTCAACCTCTCTTGTGGTAAGAACAACATCAACATCTTTGGCGGAGGAACCGTTGAGAGTTTCAATGTCACACTCGCTCTTTTTGGATGTGCAGGGCATTATCGAAACGGAGAAAATGTTTTCGGGCTCAACTCCGATTTTCTCGGCAAAATATGTTTTCGTAACCGCGCCGAACATAGCCTGAGGCGATTTTGCCGTTGAGAGCATATCAACCATATCGGGATATTCGGTTTTCATAAACCTTACCCAGCCGGGGCAGCAGGATGTGAACATCGGGAACCTGTTTTCCGCCCTGTGCGTGAGTTTTTCAATAAACTCGCTGCCTTCTTCCATTATTGTGAGGTCGGCTGAAAAATTCGTGTCGAAAATATATTTAAATCCGATTGAGCGAAGCGCCGAAACAAGTTTTTTTACGGTAGCGTCCTCACGCTTAAGGCCCAGATGCTCGCCCCACGCGGCTCTGACCGCGGGTGCTATCTGAACAACGGTGACCTTGTTTTCATCCTCAAGCGCGCGCATTACCTTAACTGTGTCATCCCTCTCGTGCAGGGCTCCGACAGGGCAGTGAGTTATGCACTGGCCGCAGAGTGAGCAGTGAACGCTTTCAATCGTTTTGCCGCCGGCAACACCGACTGTTGTGTGAGAACCGGTGCCCTTCAAATCCCAGATATTAAGCGACTGCACCTTGTCACACACCTGTACGCAGCGCATACATTTAATGCATTTGGATTCCTCTCTGATAAGGGGAAACTCATAATTCCAGTTGTTTTTTGCGGGTGTTTCGGTATAAGGATTGTCTGTAATGCCGAAATCTTCCGAAAGGGTCTGCAAAGAGCAGTTGCCGTTTCTGTAACAGGTGGTGCATTTACTGTCATGCTGTGAAAGAATAAGCTGAAGGTTGGTTTTTCTCGCTTTTCTGACCTTTGGGCTGTCGGTATAAACAACCATACCTTCCTCAACGGGATTGTTACAGGCCGCTCTGAGCTTGTCTGTGCCCTCAATCTCAACAACGCATATACGGCAGGCGCCGATTTCATTCAATTCTTTGAGATAGCAGAGCGTGGGTATTTTTATTCCCGCTTCGGCAGCCGCTTCAAGAATTGTGGTGTTTTCAGGAACGCTTACGGCAATGCCGTCTATTTTAAGATTTACCATTTAAAGCACCTGCCTCCCCTGAATTTTCCGTAGCCGAAGTGGTCGCAGCCGAGACATCTTGAACTCTCCTGCATAACCTCCTGCTCGGTCATACATTTTTCCATAAGTTCAAAATCACATTTTCTTTCATCCGCGTCTCTTTCCTTCATTGTGACTCTGCCGCAGGCGGGCCTGTCGTGAAGAGAAGGGGCGGGTATTTCAACATCAAGCTTTATTTCGTGATCAAAACCGAGATATTTATCAATATTCCTTGCGGCAACCTTGCCTGCCGCTATTGCTTTTATAACGGTTGCCGGACCTGTCGCGCAGTCGCCTCCGCAGAATATGCCGGGGGCATTTTCAAAATCGCATTCATCAGACGCGGCAATGGTGTCCCACTTGAGAGGCAGACCGAATTCTCCGAACGCGGCGCTCTCGATAGCCTGACCTATTGCTACAATAATAATATCCGCTTCAAGTTTAACCTCGGGCTCATCGGCAGCTTTAACGCCGGGTCTGCCGTCTCTGCCTATGTTTGAAATAATCTGCGGTTGGCAAACAAGGTATTTTGCATTGCCGTTTTCATCGCCCTCAACGCGAACGGGAGCCATCATGGTAACAGGCTCGCAGCCTTCCGCTATTGCACCTTCAACCTCTTCCGCAAGAGCGGTCATATCAGCCTGACGCCTTCTGTAAACAATGCTGACTTTTTCGGCTCCGAGCCGCACGGAGGACCTTGCCGCGTCCATAGCGACATTGCCGCCGCCTACCACACAGACTTTTTTGCCGCTGAAATCGGGCTTTTCTCCGTCACCGATTTTACGCAGAAGCGAAACGGCGGGAATAACTCCGTTCAGATTTTCGCCTTCAATGCGGAGCTTTTTGTCTGAATGCGCGCCGATGGTGATGAATGTTGCGTCAGCGCCTTCGGTAATATCCTTTATGGATATATCTTTGCCAATATCGGTGTTCAGGTGAAGTTTTACACCTGTTTCAAGAATGACATTGATTTCATCGGTAAGAGTTTTTTCAGGCAGACGGTAATCGGGAATACCGTAGCGGAGCATTCCGCCGGGATGATTTCTTTTTTCATATACATCAACGCTGTGCCCCATAAGCGCAAGGTAATAAGCCGCCGTTAAACCCGCCGGGCCGGCACCGATGACCGCGATTTTTTTGCCTGTGGGCTCTCCGCAGGCGGGTGCGGGAACATAACCCGCTTTTTCAGCGGCATATCTTTTTATACCTCTTATATTGACCGCATCATCCACAAGGTTGCGTTTGCAGCCCATTTCACAGGGATGCTCACATATAAGGCCGCAGACGGCGGGGAAGGGATTGTCTTTTCTGATAAGCCTTATCGCGTCGGCATATCTTCCGTTTGAAACAAGCGCGATATAGCCGGGAATATCAACCTGAGCGGGGCAGAGCGCGGAACACGGAACGGGCTGTTCATCCCTCGCCGAGCACCAGTTGTTGTTAATATGGCTTTCATAATCCTCTCTGAAAGCGCGAACGGCAGTCAGAGCCATTTCACCGGCGATATAACCGATTGCGCAGTCGGCGCTGTCAGCTATTACGGACGCGGTTGCCTCAATAAGCTCAAGATCCCGAGTTTCACCGTTGCCTTCAAGAATTTTTTCGTGCAGCTCGCTGAGCTTTTTAAGACCTACTCTGCAGGGTACGCATTTGCCGCAGCTTTGCGTAAGGCAGGTCTTAATGTGGGCGGCAACAGTGTCAACGGGGCAAATGCCCTGCGCGGCGGCAGGCAGCCAGTTGCCGACTGACTTTGCAAGCCCCTCAAGAGCACGGGTTGTCGCGCTTTTGTTTGTAAGACTTAATTTGTCCAAACCTTAATCCTCCGTTAATTAAAATACACACATATATTTATAATACAAAATTCAAGAGTCTTATTCAAGCCGATTTTTAACTCCCGGCATAAAAACGGCATTACTTATAAAAAATATAACTCTTATTCGTTATATTGCCGGGATATTTTCACAACTCAGTTCTGCTTTACATAAAACAGATCCAAAATTATCTCAAACAGCGCGGTTTCATCCGCGTTGTATTCCGCATATTTTTCACCCGCCGTATATTCGCCGGGTACGGTTTTGAAATCCTCAACGGTAATTCCGTTTTTTACCGCGGTTGAAGCGATATAAGTTACCTTGTCAAGCGACAAATCCGTAACAACATACTTCATCGCAAGGTTGTAAAGTTTTGCTACAAGCGAAAAATTCTTTTTTATCTGACCGGATGCCTTCTCAATAAAGCATTCGGCATATTGCTTCTGCCTTGCGCGCCGTGGGGTGTCTGAATCCAATTTTGACATATCTCTGTCACGAACATAGGCGTCGGCGTCACTGCCCGTCAGAGTGATTGTTTCACCCTGAGTAAACCTGCCTTCCGTCTCAATGCAGGTGAGCGTAACTCCGCCTATCGCGTCGTTAAGTGCCGGAATACCGTTGAGATCCATAGCTATATAATAATCAACCGGAATACCCATAAGCAAACGGTTTATGCTTCTTAATGTGTTTTCACAGCTTGTTTTTTTGCCGTCGCCGTAGGCGTATGCCATACAGATCTGCTCTTTTTTTATGTCAAGGTATCCGCCGGCTATATCATAATTGTTAACATCAACCATTGTGTCGCGCGGTATTACAATAAATCTGATTTTACCGTTTGATGTGTCATAAAGTGCAACGGCGATTGTGTCAGCCTGGCCGCCGGTTCCGATTATTCCGGAATCCGTTCCCAGATTTTCTCTGTCTATGCCGAGAAACGCGGCGGAAACAATGTTTTCGTTGTAGATGTAAGTCTGCCCTTTATATACGATTTGCCTGCCGGAATTATAAATAACAGGAGCGGTGCCGTCGGCAACGCCGATATTGCCTGTTTCAATTACAATGTTGCCGTCGGTGTGAATGCTGTCACGGCTTTTTTTCATTAACAGCAAGAGGGCGGCCGCAACGGCAAGCAATATCACAAGTAATATAACAAGAATAACCGGGGATTTTTTCTTCGTTCTCTTTTTTTGCTTTTTCGCTTTATCGCGGGCAATAAGGTTCTTGCGAACCTCCTTGGGATATTCGGTGTATTTAAACCGTGAGAACATCTTTAACCAACACTCCGTTTACGAGATATCTGAGGTTGCCGCCGCTCACGGGCTGAGCGCAGGTGGAAAGAACCGCAATTTCGCTCTGCCCGTTGAGTTCTATGCCTTGACGAACATTTTTCTCAAGCGCGGTCGGGTTGAGTATTATGCGCTGAAAATCCGCCAGCGCGTCAGGTGATGTGAAATCATAGGAATTGAGAATATGCCTGTCATCGAATGTATGAGCTGAAATGATTTTGTAAATAAGAATATGGCCGGGAATAAAAATGTAGAAAATTTCGTTTTCGTTAAAAAACGCGCTGTCTTTGAATTTAAGCAGTTCACTGAACATATCGCCTTTATCGGTGTTGTGACCGTATATAACGGTAACCGGGTCGGTGAACTCCTTTGCGTTCGCGCTTTGAGTGTAAATACAGCCTCTGTAGTTTTTCTCACCCTTCCAGTCGCGGCGCAGATAATAGTCATCGCTTGAGCCGCTTTGAACAATGGGGTAGTTTATGCCCGTGCCGGGAATACGGATAAACGCGTAAACCTCGCGGTTTACCGACATATACTCGCTGAAATCAATGGGATCGGGGTATTGCTCGCTGTCATCGGCGTCAGCGGAAGGCAAGCCTGCCGTTGTTGCTTCGGTAACGGCAGTTGTCAACACGCTTTCCTTCGCTTTTTCGCAGGAACACAGAAGCAGCAAAAGAACCGCAATAAAACAGGAAACAGCTTTTTTCATCATATTTTCCGCCTTTAAAAAATGGCGTGCGTCAAAAACACACGCCATTTACATATATATTTTATTTCAGTTTTCCTCAACTTTGCGGTGCGTTTTTGCAACCGTAAACAACACAACAAAAGCAAGCGCCGCGCCCGCAACGGCAATCTCATAATGCGGCTTTGCCGCCGATGTGTCGGGTGAAGTATAAGAATTGTCGGGGCTGACATTGCGGTTGCCTGTGTAATTAGGGCTTGCGGGGTCATCCTTGCCGGAATTGTTGTCATAGTTACCCGCGTTTCGTGTAGTGCGGCCGGAACCTGAAAAATTGTTGCCTGTTCTGACGCTGTAACCGGGGGAGTTGTAACTCTCGTTGGCAAGGTTGCCGGGGTTCTGATTGGGGATGACAAATGAGCCGCCTTTGATGCCCGCGGCGGGGTTTGTGTTGGTAAGTGTGGGCGCAACAGGGCTGTCAAGCGCGACACAGACCTGACTGAAAACCAGGGCAACTGTAAAAATAAGTGAAAAAATCAATAAAATTCTTTTCACGGTTTCGCCTCCGTATTATTTGTCAAAACTTTTGATTTTTTGCATTATATCACAACTCATTTATTAATACAAGTAATAATTTAAATTCTTAAGCGAATCTCTGTAATATAAAACTCATAACCGCACCGCTCCGGATTATATAAAGCAAATATTTCAACGGGCATTCAAAAGTAAAACGCGCCTTTCGGGGCGCGTTTTACGGGAACTGTTGTTTTTTATGCTTTGTTAAACTTTTCTTTCGGCTGCTTGCAGCGGGGGCAGCGCCAGTCATCGGGCAAATCCTCAAAAGGCACTCCGTCGTTTTCGGCGGGGTCATATACATATCCGCAAATGGAGCAAACATATTTACCTGTTGCGGTTTTGAAGACTATTTCGCCCGCGGGAATTGTTTCGGGCGGGTTGCTTAAATCAACAACTATTTTGCCCTCAAGGTTTTCATATCCCTGAGGGGTATGTGTTCCGCAATAAACAGTCGGGTGCTTTGAAACAAATTCACGCACTCTGTCAAGGGTTTCGCGTGCAGCGGTAAGGTCATCATAAACTATCGACAGTTTGTTCTCATAAAGCGCTTCGTCAACATAGGTAATATCGCCGTGAAGCATGTAGAAAAGTCCGTCATTTTCAACAATAACAATGCTGTTGCCGTTTGTGTGACCTTTGGCTTTGATATAGAATATACCGTCGCCTATCTTCTGACTTTCGGGAAAATTGTAATACGCGCCGTCTGTAAAGGCAACAGGCACAATGTTGTCAATCCCCTGCAACTCATCGGCGGAAACCTCTTCGGCGTTTACATATATCTTCGCGTTCGGGAAGGATTTAAGCTCGCCCGAATGGTCAGAATGCTTATGAGTCAGAAGGATTTTTGTTACCTGCTCCGGCTTATAGCCGAGCGCGGCAAACGCTTCCATATAAGAACATATATCTTTTCCTGTGTATGCGGGGCTGTTTTCATCCGGCGCCTCTTCGGGCGTGCCGGCGGGCAGTCCCGTGTCAACCAAAATAACCTCATCTCCCGTGTCGATAAGATAATTCTGGAGCGTACCGCGATATCTTACAGACTTATCGAATTTCTCCGGACCTTCCTCGCCGCCAAAGGCGAAAGGCTGTGAATAAAAACCGTCTTTTCTGAATTTAATGGCTTTAATAATCATTTTTAACCTCCTGTATTGTTATTCTGTTATTTTTCCGCTTTGACATCAAGAAGCATACCGAAGCCCTTTACAATGTCGGAAGCGCTTTTGCCTGAAAGAGTAAGAAGCATTGAGTTGGCAATCTCATCACCGCCGTCGCCGTTATATATGATAAGGGGAGTGATAATGCCCTTTGTTGTGATTGTATCAGGCAGATTATAGCCGATGGCGTCGTTTGTTATGCCCATTACAATTACTTGCTTATCACTGTCGCCGGATGCTTCCCTGACCATATCCTCAAGTGTTCTGTATTCCCAGTTTTTACTGCTCCAGGATTGCGGACCCTCCCATTTGGTGTTTCCGTCATAGCCCTCTTTTGTGCCGTAAACGCAGGCGGGTGAAAGCTCACCGGGGACGGTTATGAAGGCGACATTTTCACCGAGTTCAATATAGCCGATTTCAACAATAACGCCGTAACCGCTTTTCGCCGTTGAAGAGCGTACCGCATTGAAACCGAGCACGCCCGAAGATGCGCCGAGCTGAAGAAGGCCGAAGTCGCAGTCGATAAGCATTTCCGTTGCCTTAATGCTGACAACGGGGGCAACCTCTTCCTTTTCACCTGCGGCATCAATTACAAAATGCGCAAGGGCATAGCCTTTTTTATACATATCGCCGAAGCCGGGTTCACAGCCCTCATAAAGCTCCGCCGTAATCTCTTCGCCGTATCTGTTTATCCATTCATCTCTTGAAAGCGCCTTTGAAGCCGCCCATTCTTCGGCATCTCTGCCGATTTCCGCGTCTGCAGTTGAAACGCCCGCCTGCGCACCCTGAATAAAAAGAAAATCATAACCGGCATCTTTCATTGCCAGCTTCATATAGTAGGGGTAGTCGCAGTCGGTCATATGAGTGCTTTGCGCGTTTGCAGAGACAGGATGGGCGCCGATGTTGGAGACGATAGTTTTCTTGCCGCTCTCTGACTCGAAAATAAATGATGAAAATCTGTTCTGTGTTTTTGCGCCGCTGTTGAACTTGTCTCTCGCGCCGTTTACTTCATCGGTGTTGAAAAAAGAGAGATTTCCGCTCTCCATACCTGAAAAAGCTCTGTCAACGGCATCGGATGTCTTTTCAATGAGTGTGTCGTGCATATCCTTTTCGAGAGTGAGCATATACTGGCCGGGAATAAAGCGTTTGATAAGGTTGGCGGCAAGAACGCCGAGTATTCTCTTCCAATACATTCCCTGAATGTCAAGACCTGCGTGGCAGTGAGTCGCGCTTATTGTGCAGGAGAGAATATCTTCGGATGTTATGCCGTGTCGGCTGAGCTTTTCTTCTATGCCTTTTCTTATATCGCGGCAGGTCAGACTTGTTATACCTACGCCGTCAACGCTCACCATAATTATGAGGTCGTTTTTGCCGTTGCCGTTTTTGTCACAGCCATTGGTAAGAACAAGAACATTAATGTTTTGACCCGAGTAGATTTTATCAATTTCCGCCTGGTAGCCGCCTCCGCTGTGCATCTTGTCAAGGCAGTAGCCGTCGGGGTCAGGGTTGCCCTGTGCATCGCGGCGCCATTTTTCGGGTATGACGCTGTTGTCGGCGAAGCCCGCTTTCCAGCCGGGTCCGCTTACCTTGCCGTCTGTTCCGGAATAGAAATAATCGCTTTGACCGATTTTATAATCCTTTGCGTTTGTCATTCCGAAACGGACATTGAGAGCGGTCAGAGCAGCAAAAAGACCGTTTTGAACAACACTGAACGCATTGTCAAATGCGTGTTCAAAAAATCCGTAGCCCTCCTTGTCTCCGTTAGCGGCAAAAGCGCTGACGGATGAAGCCGCAACAATTGCGGCAGAGAGGATAATTGCTGTTGCTTTGTTAAGAATATTCATCACTCTTTTCCCCTTTTTTTATGGTTTTGTGCTTTGTTTGGCATTAATAATTATTTAACTAAATTGCGTCCGGCTTCATACGCCTTCTGACATTCTGCAGGAAATACCGTTTCACGGCGTTTTTGCTTTTCGGCAATGTCAAACAGCGTCCACGCCCAGTCGGTTTTGGAATAATCCCTGATTTGCAGAGTGTTGCCGCTGACTAAAACCTTTGTCGGCCCCACAAAATTATCCAGCGTGTTTTTATAATTGTCAAGAAGTGTTTTATAAGCGGTGTCGGGCGCGTTGCTTGTCATAATCAGAAGCACGGGAATAAAGCGCTCATTGCAGCACGGAGTTTCAAGATTATATGTCAGATTTTGAAAAATCAGGCGCTCATAAAAAGCGCGGAACGAGGCTGTCATTTCACTGAGATAGTTCGGCGAGCCTATAATAAGCCCGTCCGCTTCACGCACGGCGTCAAGCACCGGAGTGAGCCCGTCGCGGCAAATGCAGTGCCCTTTGAATTTTTCTCTTTTACAGCCGAAACAGGAAATACAGCCCGTGTATTTTTCAAGGCGGAACAGGTCAAATTTTTGCACCTGAGCGCCCGCCGACTCGGCGCCTTTAACCGATTCGCGAATAAGCGTGTCCGTGTTCCAGCCGTTTCTGGGTCCGGCGTTAACCGCCACAATTTTTTTACTCATAATCTCTCCCGTATATTTTTATATTTTTCAAAGCCGCTTTATCGGCAAATAAGCGGGGCGAGCATACCCGAATACAGGTGTATTTTTTATGTTTACCCTCAACCGTGCCCCGTTTGGCTTATATAGTTATATCATATCAAGATAATGTGTATAAGTCAAATTAAGCGCCGAAATCAACAATTTAAGCGATGATTCCGGCGCTTAGTATTTTGTTAATGCAAATTATTTCCAATGGCGAGTTTTTTCAAAACCGTTGAAAAATGCTTTGCATTAATTACTGTATGGCAATTATTATATTGCTTATTGCTTTAATGCGATTTGCCTTTAAGATAAAAATCTTAACTGTTATATGCAGGTTCCATAGTGGGTTTTAAAATCACCGTAAGGAATAACAAGCCCACAATTAAGGCACTTGTAATATTTCACCCCGTTTATCTCAAGTATTGAATAAGGGCAGTTCTCGCACTCATCTTCGTGTTGCAAAAGAGTATCTTCATTAAAATACTTACCGCAATAAGCACATTGACTTGTGTTCAAATTTGCGCCGTATTTTGAAAGGGCTGAATACCATCTAAAGTAAACATCGGAGCCGTTCTGGTAAATGCTGTCGTTTGAAAGGCTGCCTGCGCCCGAAGCCGATTTGAAGCCCGCGCCCTTCATGCCTGATGTGAACAGAGACGCCTGTGTTGCGGATTTGAAGGTGATACGAGCTTTCATAATAAGCTCGGTAATGGGTGATGAGAACCTGTTAAGCGTGCCGAATTTGAAGCCCGTGCACCACCAATACTTGGTGTAGGGTCTTGAGAATATTCTTTCATAATTGCCGTTTTTATTGCTGTCCCAGTAAATATCCATACTCATATTGAGCCAGTCGGATTTGTCGGCGCAGTTATAGTGGTTGATTGCCGCCTCATCAATCTGGGCTGTTTTGAATTTATCTGTTGTGTAAACGCCGATTTCCGCACCGACGAATACCCAGCCGTACTGGCCCTTCCAAAGCTGAATCATATATGCCTTGTTGTCATAATCAAAACGGATTCTGAGTTTGTCAATGAACATTACGGCAAAGCCCGCCGCCTGGTCATAAACCTCATTGTAGCCGTAGCCGTACTGCCAGCAGTCTTTGTCATCGGTGTAGAAATAGTCGCCCTCACTGTTATAGCTGTAGCCGAGAACGGCCTTCTGTTCCATGTCGGTCAGTTCCCTGTTGAGAGCGTCTATATACCATTCATCATTGTAACGGCAAACCGCAGTAATATTCACTTGCGCACCGCCGTGATTTATCTGTTTTGATGTTTTTACACTGTTTTCAGCTGTGCTGTCAACTTTTTTAAACTCCGTCGGTTTGTTGAACAGTTGAACAAAAAACAGAATTATTTTATCAAAAAGACCAATCCCCTTGGCGTTGCGTTTAAGAACGCAATTAAAAGACAGTGTTTTGGTTTCATTCTTTTTTATTTTACCTGTGTCAAGAACATTCGGCGTGCTGCCCTTGTCAAGCATCCAGTTATCGGCGGAGGCGTAAATAACAGCATTGTTTATATCTGTGCCGCTTTTGTTCTCAACACTTACAGTAACTTTCGCGGTATCTGTTGCCGAATAATTTGATTTGTCGGTGGTTATTGTTATTACAACACCGTTCTGAACGCTGTTGCCGGCATTGACCCCCGATGCCAAGTGTTGAAATGAGATTAATGTAATTAGTAGCAATGAAATTGTTTTGATTATTTGGTTCATTTATATACCTCTTTGTTATTATTCATAGACAGAACAATATTTTTCGATGTTGCAATTATTTGATTAACAGAGCCCATGATTGGTTCTACTCTAACTACAGTTTTTCTTCGCTCAAATCATATTTGAATTGTCAACAATAAATAATGGGGGTTATTTTAAGGCTTGAATAGGTAGACATAACCATATGTGCCATTATAATTCACATAGCCATAGCATTCACCATAACCATATTTACTTGGGCCAATATGTAGGCTGTAAACTTCTATTTGTCGACCGGAACTATATGGAATGCTTGAATATTTTCCTTTTGAGTCATCAGGTTGTATGAAAAATGACCAGGTATCATAGGGAGTAAAATAGAGCGACAAATTGAGAGTATATATCACTTGCATAACCGTTAACATAGTATCTCATTTTGTATATTCCTGGCTGAGTTACACTTAGCAATTTGGAGCCGAAAATATAAGTCGCATTACTTGGGTAACTTTCCATCTTCCAACCTGTGTATCCAGATAAATCGGATACATTTTTGGAGGATGTGACTTCGGGTAATGTAAATTGAATATATATGGTATATCCATACCCGGACAAACTGCCTACATTGCTTGCGTTGGATTTTCCATTGTATAAATCCTGCCGAATTGTATCCGAATATTTGCTTAAAGTAACGCTTCGTTTACCCCAAACCGCATAAAGCGTTTTATTTGATGTCAGGTTGATAGTGCCTCCTGCGCTGTATGTTGCAGATGAAGCAGAAGACGATTCGCTCCATCCTAAAAACATATAGTCGGATTTGGTCGGCTTAGTGCTCGAAATAGTTATTTTTCCATACCCTTTTTGTGCTGACGGCGCTCCGCTTCCTCCGTTTGCATTATATGACAAAGTGTATTGTATTGCGCTCCACTGTGCATAAAGAGTTTGGGAGCTTGAGGTGACTGTAACCTCTGTTGAAGATGAAACCTGAGAACCGCCGGTTGAGTCAGTAAACCAGCCTTCAAATGTATAACCGGTTCTTGTGGGTGTCGGCAGAGTGCCGTAGGTGCTGTCAAAAGTAACTTTTTTGCTGCTCTGGCTTACGCTTCCGCCGTTAGCGTTAAATGTTACCGTAATCTCCATTGCGCTCCAGTGAGCGTACAGTGTCTGCTCTGAAGTAGCTGTAACCTTGGTTGAAGATGTAATCGGAGTGCCTCCGCTTGATGATGTAAACCAGCCGTCAAAATCATAGCCGTCTTTTGAAGGCGTCGGAAGAGTGCCGTAGGTATCGCTGTGATAAACGATCTTGTTGCTTGTTTCCACGCTTCCGCCGTTCGCGTTGAAGGTAACATAAACGGGTTGTTTACCCTTGCTTACGGTAATTGAGATTGTGTCATCCTTGTAACCTGTTGACCCCGCCTTGGGCGACTGGCTGATAACCTTGCCCTGAGCGACAGTGTCGCTGTAAACGCTTGATGATTTAACGGCAAACTTCTGCTTTTCAAGTGTTGATTTTGCCTCGGCTTCCGTTTTACCGACAACATCGGCTATTGTTATCGGTTCTTTGCCTTTGCTTACAACAAGGGTTATTGTGTCGCCCTTGTAGCCTGTTGAACCGCTTTTCGGTTCCTGACTTATTACATTTCCGCTCGCGACCGTGTCGCTGTATTCCTCCGTTGTTTTTACGGTAAAGCCCTGCTTTTCAAGTGTCGATTTCGCGGTTGACTCGCTTTTGCCTACAACATCGGATACGCTTACAGGCTCTTTGCCCTTGCTTATGACAAGTGTTACGGTGTCGCCTTTTCTTGCGGATGAACCGCCGCCCGGGGTCTGGCTGACAACATTTCCACTCGCTACCGTGTCATTGTATTCCTCTGTTGTTTTTACCGTCAGGCCCTGACCCTGTAACGCGGATTTTGCCGCGGATTCGGATTTGCTGGTAACATCGGGCACTGTTACGGCTTTCTCCTGCTCACCTGCTTCTTTACCGTTTTCACCGCCTTTTGAACTGCCGAGACTTACCACTATGTTTACAGTGTCGCCGCGTTTGGCTTTTGTTCCGGATGCAGGTGATTGACTGATTACTTTGCCCTGTTCAACTTTTTCATCAAATTGAGTTGTTACTGTTGTGTTAAAGCCTTCACCTTCAAGTGTTGACTGCGCGTTTGCCTGTGTTTTGCCTTTGACATTCGGCACCGTGATTTCTTCGGGACCGTCACTTATTATCAATGTTACGGTTGAACCTGCTGCCGCCGATGAGCCCGCTGCAGGTGTCTGGCTGATAACCTTGCCTTTTTCTACAGTGTCACTGTAACTGTTTGCCGTTACAACCTTCAAGCCCTGCTTTTCAAGTGCGCTTTTCGCCTGTGCCGCTGTCATGCCGCTGACATCCGTTACACTTACCGCAGGCTCGCTTGTCGCAACTGTCAGTTCAACACTGTCTCCGTTTTTAACTTTTTCTCCGCTCGGACTTTGAGCTATTACCTGATTTTCGGGATACTGAGAGGTTTCTTTGTCTTTTCTTACGGGGATTAAGCCCTTGTTGTAAAGCAGTGCCTCCGCTTCCTCATAATCCATACCGACAACATTCGGCACATCAAATGCCTCAGGGCCTTTTGACACGGTAATGGTTATCTCCGTGCCTTCCGCCACTTCTTTGCCGAATTCTATGCTTTGCTCGCTGACAAGGCCCGCATCGACATTGTCGTTATACGCTTCTTTTACAGCGTATTTCAACCCTGCCTTTGTGAGCATCTCTATTGCTTCTTCCTGTGATGAGCCGACTACAAACGGAACCGTTGATACTCCGTTCACAGCTTCGAGCACTCCCGTTCCTCTGTTTACCTTTAAGCCGACTTTGTCGCTTTTTGTTATGAATGAACCCGCGGGAATATCCTGATATACAACTGTTCCCGTTTCCGCGTATTCCGATTCTATACTTTCGATTATTGTATAGTTTATTCCTTTGTATGCTTTAACATTCTTGTATTCATATTTGCTTAGTTCTTTTTCCAGTCCGTCATATTTTGTGCCGTATAAATCGGGCATCTGAAGGTATCCGTCGGGCATGTTCAAAGTTGAGTTAAACAGTGAGCTGAACTTTATTACTCCGGTTGCCAGCAGTGTACCCATTGTTATTACAACCGCCAGCAAGCTCGGAATAAGTATTTTAAGCCACAGCGGCCATGACAGAACATCTATTTTCTTTATATGGCCGGCTCTTCTTTTCGCGGGAGGATCCGCGTTTATCTCCTGCATAAATGTTTCTATGTCAGGGGTTCTGTCTTCTATGCGGATATTCAGTGCGTTAAGAATTGCGTTTTCTCTGTTTACGGATATGCTTTTGTTTATTCTTGTCGGCTCAAGAAGAAGGTCAACATTTTTGCTCTCTATCTTCTTTCGCCTGTCCATCGCGTCGGGCGGCCTTTTGCCCGTTATCATTTTATACAGCGTTGCCGCCAGGGAATACACATCCGTGTGCGGGCCCTGATCGCCGCTGCTTCTGTACTGCTCTTCGGGTGAGTATCCCGGCTTGACTATAACCGTCAGGCTTCGGCTGTATGTGGTTGTCGCGTATCTTGACGCTCCGAAATCTATTAACTTTACAGTGCCGTCGCTTTTGAGAAATATATTATCGGGTGAAATATCTCTGTGTATTATGCCTTCTTCGTGAACCGCTTTTAATGATTCCATTATCGGCATAAGCATTCCCACAGCTTCATCCTCGGGGATAGTTCCTTCTCTTTCAAGGCGCTGTGCCAATGTTTCGCCTTCAAGATATTCCATTACTATATATGCCGTATCATTTTCCTGAAAACTGTCATATATCTTTACTATACCCTGTTCGTTCATAAACTTGGCAAGCCTGTTGCCTTCATCTACAAACTTATCAAGGCCGGCCGCGAACTGTTCGCTTTTATCGCCGTTAAATATTGTTACACAGGTCTGCCCCGGCATTCTTGTTGAAAACTCGCTGGGCAAATACTCCTTTATTGCGACCTTTTGCTCAAGCTTGCCGTCCCAGCCTATATATGTCACTCCGAATCCGCCGTACCCGAGAACCTTGCCCATTATGTATCTGTCATGCAGCATTGTTCCCGGATTAAGATGTATGGCGTCCTCCGCTGGCGTTCCTACCTCATACCCGCAAAACGGACATATATCATACATTTCCTCAAATTGTTCCATACATCCTAAACATCTCTGTGACATATTTTTTCCCTCGTAATTATTTTATTTTTTTGACATTTTCTTCCATTCGTTTATCAGCTTGATAATATCGGTTTGCCGCTTCATTTGCTACCGAACGAATCTTGCTTATATTCTCGCTTATTTGAAGCATTTGTGTTGACAAATTATTGAAAGTGTTTTGTATATTTCCGCAATTCATTATTTGCGAACTGATTTGATTTTTTGTTCTGTTAAAAGATAACCGGACATTGTCTATTATGTTTTTAGAACGCGTCGGTAAATAATCCGCATTAAGAACAGCACTGATATTTATGGATATTTTATTCGGCATTTGTTGGCATCCTTTCAAGTTGTTTTAGTTTTCAAACACCAGGTTGTCTTTGATTGAATCAATTGTTGTAAGATATTTGCTGCTGTTTATCTTTACATCGAAAGCCGTTTTGTTGATTGGAATCTGTCCGTTATGGCAGTAAGTAACCATAAGCATCTGCTGATAAACATTGCCCAGCATCCAAGAAAGAATTTTTTCAGCTGCAAGAATTTCATTCTCATCTTTTGCGGCGCTGCTCCATTCATACACAAAATTACAAAATGTTTTACCCGAATAGTATGATGTATTCCATTCAACATTGCCGCTTAAAATACGGTCCGCTTCTGTGATATGCATTGTTGATGTGAAAAGCAGAGGACATAAATTGTTTTTGTTTAAAACCGCTTCTTTTTGTACTCCTTTGTTTGAAATCGAATTATGCAGAAGAAGTGCCCTCACTTCATCTTCACTTGCGTATTTTTCAGTTTTGAAATCAGAAACAGCCGAATATGTGCTCTGTTTGTAATCGGATTTTGTCGGACCGTTTGTAATAACAACGGCAACCGGAACTTCAATGCCAAGTGGCAGTTTTTTCGCTTCTTTATAATAGTTTCTGTATTGATTTAAGAACAAACAATCTTTAGCCTGTTCTGATTCAAGAACTCGATATATTCTGTTTGCGGAACTCAAAATCCTTTCATCAATATCGGTGCTTTCAAAAACAGACGGCAGTTCACCTTTTTCGGCGGCATCTTTTATCCTTGCGGAATATTCAACTTCATCGAATCTTTCAATCTTAAAAGAAATATTTTTAAATGTTTTATTTGACTTAAGATCATTTACCATTTGGTTTACGGCAATTTCTTCAGGGTCGCCCTTGTCTGCACAAAACCATATTGTTATATTTGCTTTTCTAAGCACCTGTTCCGCCTTTTTATCTCTGTAATAATTAAAAACCGTGCCCGAAAGAATACAAACGATTATTACTGCTGCCGTAATTCCCGTAAAGCGATGCCTTTTACGTTTTTTAATTTCCTGAGCCAGTGGGATGATTTTCTTTTCGCCGTTAAGTGCCTTAACAAACTCATCAACATCTTTAAAACGCAGATGTTTGTCCACAGCCATAGCTTTCATCACTGTGTTGCTGATGTTTTCGGGAATGGTTGGATCAATATCATGCGGAGGCAAAAGTTCATCTTTGGCTTTTCTGTTTGTGGATTCGGTCGGAACAATTCCGGTAATAAGGTTATATAGTGTTGCTCCGAGACCGTAAACATCGGTCCAAGCACCGATATCCTTTGCATTATCATACTGTTCCGGAGGAGCATATCCGGGTTTGACAACAACATCTATAACAGTTTCTTCGGCATCTGCGAGTTTTGCTGCACCGAGGTCAAGCAGTTTGACAGCGCCGTTTTGATGAAGCCTGATATTATCCGGCGCAACATCACAATGTATGATTCCGTCTTTATGCAGTGATATTAATGCTTTGGCAACTTCATTAACATAATTGACAGCTTCATCTACGGGAAGTTTCTTTTCTCGCTTCAGTCGATCCTTCAAATCTTCTCCGACTATATATTCCATTACAAAATATGCTGTGTTGTTTTGCTCGAAATAATCAAAAACATTAACGAAACTGTTGTGTGAGCTGTAATTTGCCATATATCTTGCTTCGGCAAGAAAACGGGCTTTTCTATAATAGTATTCCTCTTTTGTTTTAGGGGTAACAATAACTTTAGGAATTCCGTAAGCCCTGGTTCCCAACCTGCTTACAAAGAACTCTTTAATAGCGACTGTGTTGTTGAATTTTATGTCAAAAGCTTTATAAACAATACCAAAGCCGCCGCGGTTTAATGCAAGACCTACTATATATCTGCCATCAAGAATTGTGCCAGGAATCAAATCTATAGGCTGACTTGGCTCTGTGATAAGCGGTTCTCCGCATTCGGGGCAAATATCATATATATCTTCAAATTCTGAAAAGCAATGTAAGCATCTGTTCACTTCTTATTCCTCCGGATTAATAAATTTCCGCCAGTCAAAATCTTTTCCGCACAGCGGAACAAAAACAAATTTTTCATCGCCGATCTCAATAATATCAAATGCATTCATCAGCATTACCTCTAAAACCGGGTTGTCATTAATTCGCGGAATGGAATGACTTGTTCCCGGTTTGATATAATAATCACCTTTTTTTGCGTCAAAAATAATAAAAATGTGGGAGTTCCTGGAAACAGTTCTGTCATCTGTAATAACAATATCATTTTCGGGAAATCTTCCCAAAGAATTGTTACCCTCAAAAAATTCAAAGCTTTCCCCGAAATGAACTCCTTTAACACAGACAAGCCATCCCACAACAGGTCTGCCGGTCTTTTTGACAGACTGCTGCGGCTGTTGTTCCTGTGTAGATGAGGATAATGTTTCTGATTTCAACGATTTAAAATATCCCCAGGTTTTTCCGTCTCCCGAGCTTGCAGTGTTGGATATTTTGTTTCTCTCTGTAACAGCTTCGGGAATGCTGACCTGTGTTTCTTGCTTGTCAAATGTTTTCTCGGGTATTGCTTCATCAGCAGCTGACAAACCGATTTCACCGACTGAATTTCCCATATCATCCTGTTCCATTAGATTTATTTCGCTGTTCATTGCATCTTGGTTAAACGAAATGTCTGCTTTGTCATTTTCGGTTGCTTGGGCATCACTGTTTACAAAACCGCCAAAGAAAGAAACGGTTTTACCCTCATTTTCCGGAGACTTTTCAAGGGCTTTCTCTACAAGAGCATCAATGGCTGAGTCCTTTGTTTGTGAAACAGGCACCGAAACCTGTGATGTGTTTTCTGTGCCTGCTTTTTTGCTTATTGATTCGGCGCTGCAAAAAGGGCATTCCGAAAATCTGTCCGGATTATAGAATTTACTGCATATTGAACATCTGACGCCTGCCATTTAATACACTTCCTTATAATTTTTTTATTATTGCAAATGTTGTATTATCGCGGTGAATGTTTTTCTTTTGAGCTGTTTTGGCACATTTTTGTTCAAGCGCACTTGCTGCTTCGTTAATATTATTAAAATTATTTAAAATTGCGGCGATGGTTTCACTTTCAAGAGTTTTATAAAGGCCATCCGATGAAAGTAAAACAATATCATTTTTGTTTAATTCAATCGGTTCTTGATTTATATCAACAAGCTTAAGGTTGCCTATACCGAGATAACTTATCAGCGCCTCACCCTTGATTTTTTCTTTTTCATACTGCTCGACATTAATTTCACCACATGCAACCCCTTCCTCCAGAGCCAAAAAATAATTATGATCTTTTGTCAATTGAGCAAATTTGTTGTTGCTGTATAAATAGATTCTGCTGTCGCCGACAGATATCCAGTGCAGAAAACGATCTCTTACCGCTACACTGACTATTGTTGACCCGGCACCCATTTTGGCACCGTTTTTGTTTTTTAAATTATTAATTCTGTAATCGGATTGTTTAACATTATCAATAAAGAAATCGGTGAAATCTTCAATATAGTCAACTGCTTCATAGCGGTTAATAATATTCTTGACGGCAATATCCGCGGCGATTCTGCCGCCTTCAGCACCGCCCATTCCGTCGGCAACCGCAATTATGCCTTCATTGTATCTCAAAAACAGTCCGGATGAATCCTGCTGGTCTGCTCTGTCGCCGATAATTGAAAAAACGGCAACCTCAAAGGAGTTGTTTTTATCATAAAAAGAATACCGATTTCTGTGATTGTTCACATTTTGTCACTCCTTTGTATTCCAGACGGCAACTGCGGAAAAGTTGTCCATGTTTTTTCCTTCGCCGTTTTTCCATATAATCTCAACCATACCGTCAACCCATTCCTTAACAGTAGAGCTGGTTTTGAGCAGTTCGCACATCTGCTTTTCTTCTATCAATTCCCAAAAACCATCAGAACAGAGGAGAAACGCTCGCAGTCCTCTCAGCTTTTTCTCCTTCATTATTTCATATTCGGGTCCGTCTTCCCATTTTGTTCCCATAGCTTTCAGAACAAGACTTCTGTCGGGATGGTTTCTTATTTCCGATTCTTTTATTTCGTGTGAAATTACAAGCATCTGAGGCACACTGTGATCAAGAGTTCTGAATTTGACTTTTTTCTTGCCAAACGCGTAACATCTCGAGTCTCCGATATGCCCTATATATATGTTTACGCCATCTGTCAACATGGCAACGGCGGTGGTTTTCATTTTTGTTTTTGCATTCCGCGCAATTTGTTCGCCGAGAAGAAAATCCTGCGCCATTTCAAATGTTTCGGGCAAAAAGTCTTTTAATTCGGCTGTATATTCGTTAAATTGTGTTTTGAATGTCTCAACAACACACTGTGAGGCGGCGTCTCCCATTCCGTGGCCACCCAGACCGTCACAAAGAACAAAACAGTATCTCCCGTTTTTTTCAAATGCGCCGGCATAATCTTCATTTATGTCTCTTCTTCCTTTGTTTGAAAAAACTTCATAGGTAATCAAATGCTGTCTTCCGCCCTTCCGACTATTTTTTCGATGTTCCGCAATTGGGGCATCTTTTGAGATTTGCGTCATACTGTAATGCACATTTTTTGCAAATAGTAATTACTTCAGATGAGTGGTCATCAAAATAACTGTTTTTTGAGCTTTTCTTGCTTTTTTTTATATTTGCTGATTTGTTTTTAATTACAAAAAACAGTGTTGCGGCTGTTAAAATTATGTTTACCGCAAGTCCTATATAGATAATTATGAATTCAGTGTACACTTTGCACCTCCGGTTAAAACATTACTGTACCGTTGTTTTCTATAAATGTGAATTTTTCGTTTGCGAAAGTCAGTTCGTCACCGTCATTGATTTCCACCTCAGTCGCAGAAGGTATAACATTGCCGTTAAGCAGTGTTTTATTTAATGAATTTAAATCCATAACGAAATATCCTCTTTCGCGCGAGATGATACATGCGTGCTTTCTGCCCAGCATCTGATTTTCGCTTATACAATAATGGCAAACATCCGGTTGTCTGCCGATAATAAAAACTTCTGTGTTGATTTTTATTGCCTCATTGTTTGAGCTTCTTATTAAAAGTGGCTCAACAATTCTGCTTTCAGTTGTAACAGATGTTTTTTGCTTCGGCTCAAATTTTGCTTTCGGTTCTTCTTCAATTTCTATTCTGTGCGCGCACTCAGGGCAGTAGGTTGCGCCCTGAACAACTTCAGCCCCGCAAAACGGACAGTTGATTATTTTTTTTGGTTTGCTGTTGATTTTTTCAAGGTATGTTTTAACATCAAAAATTGAAAAACTTGCGCTATCATTAAAAATCTGCACATATTCTTTTACATAATCATTGTTCTCTCTGCCCGAAAACTTGCACTGCTGAACAAGAGAATGAAAAAAATCATGAACATTTCCGCCGGCGTCAAAGCCCTGAACGGGAACATAAATAAAAAAGATTTCATGCGTTGCCGCGCTGATAAAAACCTTGTCATAGCTTAAAAATACGCGTTGTAAGTTGTAGTTTGCGTCGTTGAGTGTTTGTATCGCCGCCGTCATTTCATAAAGAATTTTTGAAAATGTTTTTTTCTTTATCGGATCTTCAAGAAATTCTTCAAGTGTGCACAGGTCATTTATATTGAAAAACAGTTTGAATTTGTTTTTTTTCTTTTCAACTTCAAGTTTTATAAGGCACGCTATTTCACCGTTGTTTATGTCGTGAACTTCACTCTCGCTTATCTGTTGACCTTTTTTTCCTAAAAAAACAAGCTTTGATGATCCGGGTTCAACCAGCAGTTTGATTTTGTTTTTCATTTTCTTTTACCTCTTTGCGGCGTTAAGAGCTTTAAGAGCTTCTTCAACTTTTTTCTTTGCCTCATCAAGCAAAACCATTATTCTGGCTCTTTCTGCTTGAAGCACAACTTTTGAAGTCCATGGCGCTTTTTTGATTCTGTTTTCTATATCGGTTTTCTGCTTTTCGAGTTTTTCTTTTTCGGCAAAAGCCAGATTATAGTTTGACTGCGTGGCATTTATTTTGTTCTGCTTCGCGGTTTTTGCCGCGGCGGCAGCCTGTGCCTGCCTCTCTCTTTCGGCTTTAGCCGCCTGCTCTCTCGCGGCCGCGGCTCTTGCCGCCGCCTGTTCTCTTTCGCGCCTTTCGCGTTCAGCTTTCTCCCTTGCAGCGGCAGCAGCGGCTTCCTCCTGCCTTTTTATGGAAGCCGCTGTGCTTTGAACATTGCTGCTTAAAGATTCAAGTTCTCTAATAACCTTGTCAATTTTCGCAGTTTGCGCGTCAATGGATGCAATAACGCTCTTTGCCTCCGTGCCCCTCCAGGCGGAAACTATTGTATCCTTATATTTATATAAGTCATTTTTTGCCGTCCTGAGTTGATCTGCATAGGCACGCAGCTGAGCCGCCTGATTGTTTGCAAGATTGATATCAATTGACATGGTTATTATTCCTTTTCTTAGAAATTATTATGTTTATGTCTAAAAGAGAGTATGAATTGACTATAACCTAGAGCCGCCTCCACCGGCACCTCCGCCATATGACCCATTGCCCTCGCCACTATCGGCTTTAAGTTGAGAATCATCAGTTTCACCAAAAGTATTTACTGTTACGGATACATAATTGACATAAAAATATGTTTCTTCGTCTGTTATTATTTTTTTGCGTGCACCCATTGATAAATCTGGCATAAACCAAACCAGTATAGGAACCAACCCACTTTCAAGTTTAGGAATTTTTATTTTTATTTCTGTTGAGCCAGGTGAAATTCCTTCCATAAAAATTATGTTATTAGTACTGTCAAAACTGGCAGTAACAATTTTTTCATCCAGTGAAGAGATTTCAACAAATTGAGCCATTTCTGCGGCTTGTTTTGGTAATTCAAGGAGCTCCACAAAAACACTTTCGCCTTTATCAAGAGACTCTTTATATGATGTTAATACTATATCGCCGGTAGTCCCTGTTTCAATTGAGGCTTTATTTTCTTTACCTCGAGTACATGCTGCGACTTTTACTGGTGCTTTTTTGCCTTCACTGTTTACGCCATCCTCAAAGTGCTCATGCTTGTTGCAAATGTCTTTAAATTCAATTTTTAATTTCTCTGCATCAAAATCCCTCACAAATTTGGTCAGTATTGTGTTTACTAAACATGGTTTTCTGTTGTCTGTCTTAAAGAAAACTATCTCAAAATGGCATCGGAGTGATAAATCAATACAATAATGGTAGTCCGAATTGTGATTTACATCAATGACTTGTTGCATATCATCCGGCGACATGGAAATGTTCTGAGAGAATTCACTATGCTGTTCGGAATAAAAAGCACTGACAATATTGATATCTACAACAAATCTAATTGATGCATCAACAATATCCTGTGTCATAAAATCAACTTCAGGGCAAAAATCCACACGGAATTGCAAATTTGCACTGATTTCGACATCTTGTTCACAATCTTTTATTTCTTTTTTATCAATATTAATATCTCCGTTAACTTTATGTATTTTCAGATTAAAACCTTTCTTCTCATCAAGATGAATACTTATTGTTCCATCCAACTCAATAGTGATAAAGACATTTAATTTTATGCTGAAACCATAGCCTAACGGAACCGTCGCCTGAGCTATTTTTATTGAAGTTGACCCTTTTGAATCTGCTGCCGTAGCTCTTGTATTCTTTACAGCGGAAAGCCAATGTCCTGAAAAGCCCTTCCCGAGTTCCCATTTTTTTCCGCTGTTTCCGTTGTTCTTTGGACTTAACCTCAATGAACCTGTTTCAATTTTCACTTCCGTTGTGGTTTTGTAATCAAACTTCAGCTCTGCATCTTCATTTTTCTTAAATATTATTTTCCAAATATTTTTCTGATCAAAATTGAAATCTCCAATAGTCGCTGAAAAATCTATTTTTGGGCTTGCGTTTTGCCACGGATCTTTTCCTTTTATGTCGATATTTCCGCTGTAATTTACTATCAATTTACCGTTTTCTAATGAAACTTTAAATTTTTTGTCAATATCTTTGGATTTTACAATTTGCGAAATCTTAGCATTTAGTATGCTGCTTGTGAGCGGGTTTTTCGCAATAGTTTTTTCGTAATCAATGTAATCTTCGGCAACAGCTTCATGCCCGGTAATGGTGTAACCGCCGCCATTTTTAACTTTTACATTTGTAATCTTGATTGCCAAAGGAGTTAGTACAGACTCATTACCGGTAGTTTCGGGATTTTCAAATCTTGAAATATCTCCTTTGTAATCGGGGAGAACTAAAATTTTGCCAATAGTCGGTATGGCTATATTTCCACCAACATCAAAAACATTATTCCTAGCCGTAAAAAAATCCAATTTTCCCGGAATAGTGTCAATATCAATGGTGTATTCCATACACATGTCAGCGTTAGATGAAAGGCTTTCAATATTAATATTACCATTACTTCTGAAATCCATAAATGAAACAGAAGGTGTATCATTAACGGCTAATTCTTCAGCATACGGATCGGGAATTAATCTGTAGGATAAATTGGAAAAAACAGCATCATCACTGTTAATTACAATAGCATCATCTTTATAGACCGGTATCATTTCAGCTTCTTCAAAATGAGCGTCCGCTTCATAACTGTCTAAGTTTTCTACCGCTGTTTTACAATCGTCCACACTCATTTTTTTCTTTGCTTCAAAGTAATTATTATTCAGAGTGAAAATTCCCATTGCGACCGAATCGATTGCCGCTTGAGAGTCGCAACACTTTTTTACATCTTTAATTTGGTCGTTACCGGATATTCGGAACGATGAGCTTCTAACACAAATTTGTGCGACCAAATCTTTTGTTATATATTTTTCGCATTTGCCTAACTGATTGTCATCAATATAGCCATAATCATACATAATTGTTTCGGCTTCTTCTTCAGAAAGAGTATCATCAATTCCGCAATAGGGTTCCAAATATACTCCCTGTGAACCGGCAAAAAACTGATAAAATGCGCCCGCATTAACATACAATGCATTAACCGGCTTACCGCAGGCAGTGAATATTCCGAAAAGTGTTATTAAAATCAAAAGAACGGAAATTGTTTTTTTGACTGTTTTCATCTGTGATTTCCCCACCTTAAATAATATAACTGTAATAAGGCCTTTGGCGGGCATATAATATGCCCGCCGGATAAAGCTTTTTATTCTCTAAACTCTTTTTCCGCCGTATTTTGAACATTGGCACTTTCACTTGATTCTATATTTTCAGCAGCATTATTAAGGAAATCAACATATTTGCTGACTTCAGTCTGGAACTGTTCCATTGGCTTTTCGTAAGTTCTTATTTTTTTAAGCGTTTCACTTGCCGCTTCACTGACCCATGTTACACCGGCAACACCTGTAACAATTTTAATGCTTTCAGAAAGAAGATCTGTTAATTCCTTGTTTTTTTGTTGAATATAGTTTGCTGCGGCTCTGATATCTTGGGTTGAAACTTTAATTTGATAATTTGCCATATCTTTCGTCCTTTCTTACAATAGTTTTAAAATAAGCTTAATTATTTAGGTAATTTGTTAGCATCTGAAATATTAATATCGACCATTTTTTCATAATTCTTTGCAGCTCCATCCAAATACACAGAAAACTTATCTAATAAAGATTTTAAATTTGTGAAATGCTTTTGATAGTCATTAACCATCTTACGAAATGCTTCATAGTCGGCACCGCTCCAATAGTTCTTCATTTCATCTTCAACTTTTGAATGAAGATCTGCAAAAGTTCTTCCGTATTTTTCTGCTTTTTCGCCCAAGTCAGTGCTTGCATTATGAACTAACTTAGTATCAACTTCAATTTTTTGTGCTTTTCCCATTTTTTACCTCCAAAAATTTAATTTTTTATATTAACATCAGTCTTGAGCCGTTGCAGATTTCCAGCTCGCTGACCGATTTGTTAATATCAAGAATTTTTCCGGTTTCAAAATTACATATAACGGTGTTGTCCATCGGAACAAACAAACCGTCCGTAATTTCATTAACCGCTTTTTTAATCAGCTCAAGCACCGTGCCGAGCTGAGAAACGGACGGAATAAAAATATCAAAAGATTTCATAAGTGAAGGCACATAAACCTCTACAAGAATTTTTTCCATTGTTATTCCTCCGTCTCAATTTCATTTGAAAGCTGTTTGACAGTGGCAGGCTTGCCGTTCTTTATGTAATAGCCGAACTCACTGCCGATTTCTTCATAAAGTTTGGATGTTATTTTGTTCAGCTTGAACGGCGAAGAGTCAACAACGCCGTCGCCTATCCACAGACCCTCCGCGCCGGAAAGGTGTCGCTTATACCATGCTTCATAGCCGAATGATGAGAAACCGGAAGAAGAATCCATTACAATGAATTTTAGATTATAGAATGCCTCCGATTTTTCAATGGACAGACGAATTCGCTCCTTGTTCTCATCACTGAGCTGTTCTGTAAGCCGCTGCATGCCGAAAATGACATAAATCCTGTTTTCATAACCGGCGCAAGCAGCTGTGTCACGCCCTGAATCGACATAATTATTGTGCCTGTCAACAGTCATACGGAACAATGCTTCAACCGTTTGGTTCAAATCACCGTTGACCTTATCAACACCTTTTATTTCACCGAGTGTGTTTGCAGGGTCAAGAACGGTTGTCTGAGCTGCTTCCGCAAGCAATTCGCAAAATTCCTCGGCAAAAGGAACAAGCGAAACAATATCCATTGCGGAAACTGCAAACGCGACTTTGTCGCCGAGGTTTATGCCGACTGTTTCAAGTGTTGACCGGTTAATGCCTAACGGAACAAAGCCGAGCCCTTTGAATGAAGCCTTTACATTCTCAATACGGACTGTTTCGGGCAAAACGGGAATCTGAGCCGCAAATTTATCTGCGTTTCTGCGCTTGCTTTCCGAAAACTCGCGTATAAATTCGCTTATGTCCTCCGCGTCGCTGCAATATGCGGTCTGAAATTCAAACACTTTTTCAAGCGCGACAAGACCCCTGCCTTTATATTTGGAAGGAATAAGACCTTCGGTTCTGCCTACAATCATCGAATAATCGCTCGGGTCGTTCATTTGCAGTGCAAACAGTGTTTTAAAGTTTTGCTGGGTTCTGAATCTGACCGCATTTGTGCTGCTGGCGGAAATAATGAAGTAAATTCCGTATTTAACACCGTCGCGAGAAAGAATATTGAATTGTTCAAGGTAGTCTTCATACTGCTCCGAAAACCCCGAGAAATTGTTTATAAGAACAACAATGTTCGGGCAGGATGTTCCGCTGTTCCTGCAGTATTCGGCATATCCTCCTCCGTAATCGGCAAACAGGCGCTTGCGGTTTTCCATTTCTTTTGCAAGCATTTTAAAAAGATTTATTGTCTTTTCTTCATCGTTTGCGGCAACAAACCCACCGACCTGAGGCGCTTTTTCAAAAGCCCGGAGTGTTTCCGCACCGTAATCCATTATATAAATGTTTACTTCATCGGCAGTGTGGTTTCTAATCAAAGAATAGCAGACTGCAGTCAGGAAAGTTGTTTTACCGTTGCCGTTAAAGCCGTAAACAATGCAGTTACCGTCTGCCGAAATAGGCACGGTGAGCAGAGATTGCTTCTGATTGAACGGATCATCATACTCACCTATAACCGGATTTAAGAAACGGTCTTTTTTGATGTAACCGTATTTTTCTTCAAGTTCATCAATAAATATTCTGTCGGGAATGGGATCGAGCCAAAGCGCTTTGACAGAAATATTCTCTTCAGCCGCGAGATCAGACAGGTATTTTACTACCCCGACAATCTGTTTAACTGTTTTTTGTGTTGCTTCATTCTTTTTTGAAGGAGCGGCATTAACAAGAGTTCTGCCGAGGTTGTCAACAATTCTTATACTCTCATCCAGTTCCTTCTCGGTGGAATCGGACGGATAATACTCCGCTCCGGACCAGGCCGACTGACCAAGGGCAAAGAACTCATTGAAACCGACCTGCAGATAAAACCGGCCTGTTTGAGAAAGCTCTGCGGCATCAGGGCGTTTGATCATTTCCTGACTGTCCGCCTTATCCTGAACTTTAAGGCAGACTCTGAATTTACTGTTGCTCCAAATCTGGTCATCAACAACGCCGCTCGGCTTCTGTGTGGCAAGAATCAGATGAACGCCGAGGCTTCGACCTATACGCGCCGCACTTATTAACTGTTCCATAAATTCGGGTTGCTGTGATTTCAGCTCTGCAAACTCATCCGAAATTACGAATAAATGAGGAACCGGCTCTCTTACAATTTTCGATCTGTATAACTGCTGATACTTATATATATCCATTGTGCCTTCGTTGGATATTCTTCTTGCATCATTAAAGAGAGCCTGTCGCCGTCTCAATTCACTTTGAATTGAAATCAAGGATCTTTTAATTGATGCGCCGTCGAGGTTTGTGATGGTGCCGGCGAGATGAGGAAGTTTAATCCCTTTTTCGGGATCTTCAAATGCGCCGGTTAATCCGCCGCCTTTGTAGTCAATCAGAATAAACGCTACTTCATCCGGATGATAATTAACGGCAAGCGAAAGAATATAAGTAATTACAAACTCGGATTTACCGGAGCCTGTCATACCGGCAATCAAGCCATGCGGACCGTGATATTTTTCATGTAAATCAAGATTGAACGATGAACCGTTTGTATCAACACCGACGGGAGTTTGGAGCGAAAGAGCAGGATTTGATTCTTTCCATCTGCTCAGTGCGTTAAGGTGCTCGATTTTGCCGACACCGAACATTTCAAGAAATGTTATCATCGGAGGCAGTGTAAATACTTGCTTATTAATATCAAGTTCAATCTTGGCAATATCATGCGCAAGGTTTGTCATCAAATTTTCATTCACATAATTTGCGTCAAATGTTATTTCTTTGCCAGATGTATCATCTCTGTTGTAAATCCGAGACATTCTGTTTTCAAGCGAGATAACGGTTTTGGTTTCTTTGGGTAAGTTGCTGATTACGGGGGCGGCAAAAACAACACTTGCGCTTAAAATACCATTTGATGCAATGAGCTGCTTTAATGCGTCACATTTCCCGCTCAAAACCGGATCAACTGAAATTATTACATAATAAGGACTGTTTTCAGAATAATCGCTTGTTCTGCTTTCGGCTCTTGTCAGTATGTTTTTTTCAATATATGCCGACAATTCTCTGACATCATTAAGGTTGTTTGCGTAAAATCTGGTTTCTTTATCATCAGTCCAGAAATGAGGAATATACTTGATAAAATTCCATTCATTCTCTTCAGATTCCGGTGCTATCAGCATTAATTTAAGCTCGTCATAGCTGTGAAGCGCAATCATCTGAAGAATCAAAGATTTAACCATATTTTTTGCCAATGATATGTTGCCGAACAACCCCAGAACCGTATTGTCAATCAACGAAACGGAAATCGGAGCTTTAATCGTTTTTTCAGATTCCGAATTGAGAGACAGCATAGCTGTTTGCAGGCTGTCGTCCTCCATGGTAAATTTTTTCTCCGAAATCTGCAGCTTCAAATCAAGCGGAATCTGACCGGTGCCAAGCCTGAGATTCAAAAAATCGCTTTGCCCGTTGGCTCTTTCCCACAGAGACGGCATCCTTTTTGCAATTCTTTCACTGCATTCATCCGGTGAAACAATATTTTCATTAAGAATTTCGCTTTGATCCTTACTGCATTTTTTTATTTCATCGCGAACTTCATTTAAATACAGTAAGTATTTTTCCTGCCTTTTACTTTCAGCGAGTATTTTCTGCTTTTTCTCATATTTTTTTGTAAGTATCGGCCAAAGGACGCACCCCAGAAGCATGCTGACAGACATCATAAGAGTAGGGAGCGCGGATGTAATTTTTCCGCCGGAAGTGAGAACATTGTTTAAAGTAATGATGCCTGTGCTCATTGAAGCAATTCCCATTGTCATTGACGGACCTATCATAAACGCAAGAGGAACTGAGTCTGTTTTTTCAAGCTGAGGCGGCTCATCGACTTTTATCTCAACTTCTTCAACCTCTCTGTGAAATCGCGGAGATCGGAGAAAGTACTTCTTTTCACCTGTGTTCGGCAATGTTTTGCGCGAGAAAACCTGAGGATTAAGTCTTTCAAGTCCTTCCGAGCGGAGCGACACGGCTTTGCCCGGGTTGTTGATTGCAAAAAAACCATTTCCAACGATTATTCGGAGCCCCATTATATATACTAAATCACCGAAAATTAATCTTGTTTCAAAATCTGTAACTATTTTGCCGTTTACAAATGATCCGTTGGAACTGTTGCAGTCGGAAATCTTCAAATAATTAACTTCATATGAAATTTCGGCATGACTTTGCGAAACATATTTATTTGCGTAGCAAATTGAATTGTTTTGAGTTCTTCCAACTGAAAGCGAGGTCCCTTTTCGGATGGAAAACTTAGAAAAAACAAAAAGTGAATCATCGCTTTCGGTAAAAATTATCGCCGTTTCGCCGTCTTGAGTATATGATATTTGATAAAGGCTGAGCGGTGTTAACTCAGCATATTCGGCATCCGAATTTACGGTATTATGTATTCTCAAATATTTACTGTTTTTAATAACCCATTTGCCGTTAACAGCTTCAACACTTACAAGTTTCTTTTCAGTGCTGTTTGCTTCGAGCCAATATTGACCGCTTATTTTTTTCGGCAAATTGAGACTGATTACACTGTTGGACTTTATTATATTTACAACCATAATAAGAATTCCTCCTATTTAATATCAGCTATATACAAAAACAAAGTCAGCATTGATATTCAGCTAAAAAAATTTTTGAAATATTGAAATTAAATATCTCTATATAATAAGATATGCGAATGTATGCTTTTTATTCAAAAAACAAAGAAATTTTTACAAAAAATCAATTAATTAATCGTTTTTCTTTCATACAGCTGCATAAAGCGAGTATCTGTCTTACGCAACTTTTCAATTTATTGTACGAAATTATTGTACGAAAAATTTTTAAATGTTTATAAAAAATGCTAACCTGAAAGAATTTCATCTGTCTATATTAATGACAACCTTTTTATTAATCTGTTCATATTTTATAAGAATAGGCTGTTGCAATTATATTTTTAGGAGGCATTTCAATGAAAAAATGTTTGGCAATTCTACTTGCAGTAACTATGACAGTCCTTCTGATTCTACCGGGGATGACTGTACTCGCGTCCTCAAAAGATGCGGTTACTGTAACGGCAACATCTGATAACCCAATCACCATCACGCCTAAGGCAACGCTGCCTGAAGAAAAAGACACAAACGGCACTCTTGATCTTACGGGCGGCACATTTGACATTGCCAGAGATTATGCCCAGAAGTGTATGGTTACTGTCACAAACAACGGATCGACTTCTGCTGAATACTATTTGACAGTATCAAATACATATTCAGATATTTATCTTAATTTTGTCAGAAGCGGCTCTGTTGATATTCCTCTTGTTATTGCTGCCGGTGAGTCTCAGCAGATTCAGCTTGATGTTTTTACACAGAATGCGCAGAAAGGTCAGTACACCCTTCCGGTTTACGCTCATGTCGTTGAAGACGGCGGTGAAACAATAGATGCTATGACTACGGTTTATCTGAATGTGCCGACTGTCAATTTGAGAGTTTCATTCAGCAAAAAATCAAGCGATCCAAATACATTGGCACAGGTTTTCACATTAAAAAATAACGGCAGCTCGGTAAGCGATTTGACCGTTAAAGCTGACGATTCTTTAAAGGATTATGTTTTCTTCTCACCCGGTTACTGTACATATCCTCTTAAAAGCGGAGAAACAATAGAATTTACGGTCTCTCCCGACCTTTACAAAATGAAAACAAATAATCTTACTAAACTTGAAGGTCGGTTGATTGCGTCCGCAGGCGGTTCGGAAACAAGCGTTGCGGTTTCGTTTGACACCCAAGGGCAGGAAATAACAACAACGACCATGGGGAAACTTGTTGAGTATCAGTTTACTATCAATGGGAATTCTTTGATAACAAACAAACGTCGTGATCTTCCAACACATGTAGATCCAATAGAAACAAGACAGTGTACCAATGCAGGCAAAGTTTCGGTTGAAAAATATGTTAATTCTATCGGCAAACAATCTAGCATTTCAACATCTGATGAATCTAAAGACACAATTCGATTGTTTCTTACGAGTCGAATGTATGGTGGAAATTATGTGGACAAAACAGAAACAAATTATGATTACTATATCAACGGGAAACTGGTTTCAAGAAGCCATAACTCCGGTTTAACTGAGTTGTCAATAGCTGAACTGCCTATAGATAATATCAAGTTCGGAGCAACTAACACAATAATAAGAGATTATGATACCAATCCCGGTTCACACTTTGTCACTTCAGATACACAGCTCATTTTAGTTTATCCGGAAGATACGCCAATCAGTTATATCGGTTCGCCCGATTCACTGCCGGATTACAGACCTCTGCCTGATTTCTGCGTTTATTCCGAGAACATTTTCAACGCAACGCCCGAAATAGTTAAAGGCGTTGAGTCTGAGTTAACGGTTAACATTTATAACCGCGGTTCATCTGAAGGAACATTCAATATAGAAATTAAAGACGGAAATGAAGTGATTTATCAGGAAGAAAATCATGAACTCGAAGGCTTTTCCGGGGATGTTATCTCATTTGCTTGGACTCCGACTCAAAACAGCCACACTATTACAGTTAACCTGACAAATACAACTGAGGGAATGCCGGACAGAAGCGAATCAAATAATTCTGCTTCAAGAACTTTTTCTGTTCGTCAAAGGCAGGTTCCGAGAATCAATTCAATAACACCCGATTATGTTGTTGAGGGCGAAAGTATTGTCTATGCAACCGTTTCAAACTATGCGGATGTAACAAAAGCGGAGTTTTATGTTGACGGTGAACTCTACACAGGAGAAGTCAGCAGTTCCGTTTACAGCGGAGCAACCCGCTATTGGATAAATGATTCCGGTTTAAATCAGGGCGAGCATACAATTCGTGTGGTTATTTACTATATTAACGACGATGATGAAGAAGTTTCGGTTGAATCATCAAAAGACCTTTCTGTTTTACCGCCCGATTGGGATAAATACACTTTTACTGTAGATGAATCATTAGCAAGCATCAACTGCTTCACTTATGATGAGGTAAGCAAGTATACCAGACGCATTTACAGCATTTCGCGCAACGGAAATCAATGCACAGTCAGTCTGAGCAAAGCGGAATACGACGCACCCGAAAACTACACGCTGTTTGTAACTGCCGGTGACACTTTGCTTTTCAAGCCATTGTCCGATAACAGCGCAATGCTGAAATCCGGCTGCAGAACCGTTGCTTTTGGAGCAAATGATAATCTTCAGATAAGTTCTGCCATTGTTCGTTCTGTTGATGAAAAGAATATCTCAGCCACATTCAATACCCCCTCCGTTTTGACGCTGACTCCGGGTGCTTATGAGATGGATGTAAATGTCTCTTATATGGGCGAAAATCGCGGAGTTCATATTCAGGCGGATGTGACCGAAGAAGACAAGGTTATTGACCTGACCGAAAGCTTTACTCAGTTCAGTTTCACCTTTGCCGATGAGATTAACGGCACACCCTCAGCAGTTATTTATCTTTTTGATTTAGCAAATCAGAAACAGACTGTAGTTCCGCTTACCAAGATCAGTGGCAACGAACTGCTTGCCGTTGTTTCAAAAAACAATCAATCTTCAATTGACAACTGTGAGAAGGCGATTATATGCGTCAGCACAAAAGATGTCCTTTTTGTTGCAGATGCAAAATCCGGAGCAAAGCAGTTTGTGATTGATAAAGCCAAACTTCAGAAATACAATCTTTCTGCCGGTGATTTCACCGTAACCGAGGTGTCAGTAGAATGCGCGGACTTTTCAGCGACACTTTATTCGCCGACTGTTTTTGTTACACCCGGCGAATATGAAATAACTGCTTTCTGCAAAAACCTCGGGACAGACGAGTTAACTACAAACTCTTTAAGCAATATCAGATATGTTCCTCAAGCCGCGGAAACCGGTGAGAATACAATCACAATCAAAATTCCGGATTCTTATGATCGCTATGCCTCTGTTTATGCGACCGGCTCAGGCGAAAATGTTATTTCCTTTGATAATTATTTTTCCGGAAATAAAATATCTGTTTCCGGTGATATTTACAGCGCAAATATAGGTCTCAGCAGAAACAGTGCAAAATACACGGTAACATCGACTGTGGACGCTACCGGCTCAAAAGATATTTCAATCGGCAGCAGTTTCTCCGGCAAGATTGATAATTCATTCGGAACATATGAGGCTTACAGCAAAGTAACTCTCTATTTAAGCGAACTTAAAGATACATACGGCAACATCCTTTCCGAATTCTCATCGAAAAATGATAAGGACAACCTGAAAGGAACCCTTGTATTTACAAACCCTGAGCATGAAACCGAAACTCACTCCGTTATAGTCAGTCTCAACAGTCTTTCTGCTTTTGAAATTGTATTGCCTGATATTGACGGTCAGTACAATGTCAGTTTGTCACTTTCAAACGACAGTGATTTTGAAACTCTGACCGGAATCACACTCTCTGAAACAGAACTGACTCTGAACTGCAACCGCACTTATGAACTGAATGCGGAGATGAACCCTGCAGATTATCCGGCTCCGAAACTTGTATGGTCGTCTGAAGATGAAAACATAGCAACTGTTGACGAAAACGGAGTTGTTAAAACCTCGGCTGAAAATACAGGTGAAACCGTTATTATGGCCCGGACTGAGGACGGCGCTTATTTTGCACAGTGCAAAGTTACCGTAAAATACAGTTTTATGCAAAAAATCAGGCAGATATGCATTAAAATCTTTAACGCGATTGGCAAAGCCGGTGCGTGGATTTCCGGGAAAATTCTTGATTTGCTTAACAGGGGGTAATCAAAATGAAAAAAAAATTATTATTTAAAACTTTAGCGGTTATTATTTCATTGTCTTTCATTATAGGCATTGTCCCCTGCGTTTTCGCCGTTGATTCACTGCGGTTAACCGCAACATTCGGGGATACTTTGAACGAGGTAACTCTGCCTGAAGGTTATTCATGGAACACTGAGAATCCCGAGAGTGTTAAAGTCGGAAATGTCGGCACAAACTCATTTGATGTTTTACATAATGTTGATGGAGTTAACACAGAAAAAACCGCTGTTGTCACCGTTTCTCCCGCATATATTTCGGAAGTGTCTCTGCAGACAGACGGCAGTCAGTATTATACCGGAGATCCCGGTGAACCCGATGTCAAACTGTTCTTTAAAGGAAAAGAATTAATCAAAGATACTGATTATACAATTATATTTGAGAGTATTGATTCCGGCATAGCTAAAGTTACGGTTGAAGGTATCGGCAATTTTCAAGGCAAAACATCATTGAGTGTAAACATTGAAAAACAGGATACCGAGTCGGTATCAATCAACAAAGCGGAATTAGCTTTAAAACCCGGCGAGAGCGAGCAGCTCACCGCAACCGTTTCTCCGGCAAATGCAACATTCAAAGATGTAATCTGGTCAAGCAGTGATGAAGATGTTGCGGTTGTTGACGAAAAAGGAAATGTTCAGGCGATCGGTAACGGTGAGGCAACAATAACCGCAGAAACAAAAGACGGCGGATTTACCGCCGAATGCAAAATAACAGTTTATACAGATGTTGCGGGAATTACCATACCCGTCAGCAAGGTAAAGCTTATTTACAAAGAAACTTATCAGTTGAAAACAATAATCATTCCTTTTAACGCAAGCAACTCAACTGTAATATGGTCATCAAGTGATGAGAATGTAGCAACTGTTGATAAAAACGGCTTAATAAGAGCGACAGGCCGCGGCAATGCTGTTATAACGGCAACAACCGCTGACGGAAAGTTTTCCGATACCTGTGAAGTTACTGTTCGCTACACTTGGTGGCAGGCAATACTCTGGCTGTTCCTCGGCTGCCTGTGGTATTTTAAATAACCCGTAGATTAAAGGCGCCTTAACAATTTCGGTGTTATGGCGCCTTGCTTAAAGATTGGAGGGAGTTTTTTGAAAAAGTGCATTATTAAAACAACAGCCGTTCTTTTGGCACTGTTGTTTACTATAAGTTCGGGTGTGATTGTTAACGGGACAGGTTCAAATTTGGAAACACAGGAACCATCAGAAATTTGTTCCGGAAAAGAAGGAACCTCAAAGACCTTATATTTAAAAGTTCCTTATTATAATGATGGGCAAAGTTTGTCCACAAAATCTACGACTTCTGAAAAGTTTAATGCAGCTGTTGGTGACATCTTTTCGCTTACTTATGATGAAGTAGATAGTTCCGTAAATGTAACCTGGACCACTAGTAATCCTCAGGGATTGTCGTTTGTTGTTAACGAAAACGATTCCAGACAGTGTGAAATAACGATACTCTCTTATCAGCATGGGGAAGTATCCATTACCGCAAGCGCTAACGGCAACTCCAAAAATTATGTTTTTAATGAAGTGAGATTTGATAAAGAAAAATACAGTGCAGAAGTAGGCGACATTTTTGATTTATATTTGTCAGATGCTATGGGGGGCTCATTGAACGGGTTTGGTGGCAATATTGAATGGTCCACTGATAATAAAAATGGGTTGTCTTTTGAAGTTGATAAAAATGACAAAACGCATTGTACTGTAATGATATTATCTTTTAACTATGGTGAAGTATCAATAAAGGCAAAAATAAACAATGATGAATACAAATATGAGTTTGTATACTTTGACGATGTTTGGGAGTCAATGTTTTATTCTGAATCGATAGAGTATTCCAAAAGAATGGCTTTACTTTCAACTGATCTTTGTGATGCTGCTAACAGTCCGGACTCAGACAATATTTATTCTAAATACTCTTCTTATGGTTTTGAAAAAATAAGCACTGAAAATTATGGTTCTTTTCTTGGAGTAGCAACCGGTAGTTCAGCCTATGCAATTGCTTTAAAACAGTTTGATAATGAAAATGTTGTGATATCAATAACTGCAAGGGGAACCACTTCACTTGCTGAGGCTATTGGCGATGGTGCCAAAGGCGGAGAGGTGAATTTAACAAATGTAAATGAAAAAATATATAATAATGTATTAGAATTTGAAGAAATAGTGTGGAATGGGTTAGAAAACTATGTTTCAGATTCAGACATTTCAGAAATTATAAATTCTGCCCCTAAGATAGTACTATATTTAACAGGACACAGTTTAGGCGGTGCTTGTGTAAATGCATTGACCGCAAGGATAGATAGCATTATTACACGCGGACCGGCTTCCTGGATAAGCGGAATTGACTACAGTTCAGTATTCTGCTACACCCTTGGCGCAATTAAAGTTTTGCCAGAAGAGGGGGATAACGTTACCCCAAATATAGAAGATGGCTTTGAAAACATACATAATATCTATAATCTATATGACACTTATGGTCCCGCGGGAAAAAATGCAGACCAAGAGGTTAGTTCCGTTTATGCAAAATTTGGTCATACTGATATATTTGCAAGACGATATGATGAGGGAACAGGTGCGTTTGATTGTGAGAATCATTGGGTCAGTAATTATAGAAATGCAATAGATAACGATTTAGTTAACTGCGTATGTTGTGAATACACAGAAGATTCATATTGCGTTCAAACTTTTCAACAAGATGGAATCGCTGGAATAACATCAGTAAGTTTCAACAAATACTTGTTTGATAGTGATTCAAAGTATTATAGTCCAAACTTGTGCAAGTTTTCAGCAAAACTGTCAATGATTGGGTATGATATAGAATCGGCAAAAAATTGCTTGGAAAAAATAGGCTTTAACCCTGAAAACATAATCTCTCATAAAGATAGTGACGAAAACCATGTTAACTATTTTATTGCTAGTAGAGATGTTGCAATTAAAGGCAGAGAATATAGAATTATCATTATAGGCCTTATTGGAACCGATGGTCAACAATGGTATTCAGACTTTGCGCCTGGACGCGGAGGAGTTCATAATGGATTTAATGCATCAAAAAATTATATAAAGAGTATTCTTGATAAATTTTATAGTGATCGCAATTATTCAAAAGAAACAACAAAGATTTTATTGACTGGTCATAGTCGAGGAGCGGCAACGGCTAATCTTTTGGCAGCCGATTTGATCAAATCTCAAGAGTTAGCAAGTATGGATAATATTTATACATATACATTTGCGACTCCCAGATGTGTTAAAGAAAACTTTGACGATCTGTATGACGCAGACTATAAAAAAACAAACGGGGAGGATGCTGTTAGATTCACAAGAATATTTAATATAGTTAATCCTGAAGATTTTGTAACTAAATGTATGCCGGCCAAATGGAAGTATGGTCGATATGGTCGAACGTTTAGTTTGCCCAGCAAAACAAATCGTTGTGCAGGAAATTATGATTTTGAATTGGAAAGAGTTAGAAACCATTTTTCTTCCTACTATGGTGGCAAAACTTATTATCCTTTTAAAGGAGGGGAAGCGGATACTTATAATGTCGTTAACATTATTACAAACAAGATTGGAAATGTTGATGAATACTATGACAAACAGTTTGCTTATAATATAAAGTCTGATGGAAAATGGACAAATATGAACATCTCGCTTTATTCTTTCTTTAGACTTGCTTTATGCCGTTCATTAGTTGAAAATGATACATCTTTTATGATAGGAGCTTATCTAAATTTTGTACCGCCGTGGCCTGGCGATGCTAACGGATTTCAAGTTGATACTTTTTTTCAAGAAGTAGCAAAATATTTTGTGAACTGCGAAGGTCTTGGCAAATTTACTGGATGGGAAAACCAATTTTTTTCAAACGCACATTTAATGCAAACTTATTGCGCTTTTCTTGATGTTGTTGCTGATGACACAACATTTGCCTTAAAAGAATTTGGCAGTTATCAAGGCGTTGCGAACTGTCCGGTAGATGTAGAAATTTATGAAAAAGCAACGGGCGTTCTGGTCGGAAGGATAAAGGACAATGCGGTTGATGAAGAAATTGCAGCAAAACCGAATTCGGTTGTAATGACAGTTAACGGCGATTCCAAATCATTCTGGCTCCCGTCTGACGGCGACTATGATGTTAAACTTATCGGCAATGACAACGGCACTATGGATTATACTCTTGCCGAAATTGATTCCGATGCAGGTGAAGTGAAGAGAGTCAACTACTTTGATGTTCCGATTACCAAAAATGAAGTGTGGTCCGGCACAACTTCAAGCGAAGATTTTGAAATTGAAGAACATACATTGACATCCGATGACGGAACGGTTTTGACCTACACCGAAAATATCAATGAAGAAGAAAAAGAATTCAGTATTGATATCAGTGTTGAGGGCAACGGCATTGCGGATACTTCACGCACCGCCGTCAGCGGAGACTATGTTGCCGTAACAGCCACTCCGGACGAAGGCAACACTTTTGACGGCTGGTATGAAAACGGAGAACTTCTGACATCAGATGCGGAGTACGCTTTTGTTGCCAAGTCAAACAGAACTTTGAAAGCAAAATTCAGTGAAAACGCAGCCGAACAGAAATACACGGCAACATTTATTGCTGACGGAAAAGTAATAAAGATCGTTGAATTTACTGACGGGACTGCAAAGATTGATGAGCCGGAGGTTCCGTATAAAGAAGGATATACGGGTAAGTGGAGTGAATATGTTCTTTCTGCAAGCGATATAACAATCAATGCAGTTTATGAAAAGATTTCCGATAACAATCCCACCGCAAATGTTGTTATTAATGTTGCCGGTGAAAAAACAATAAAATACAGAACCAAGGTTACAATCAAAGCAACAGCAACAAATCTCGACAGCAAATATCATCTTGTACTTTGTATTAACGGCAAAGAGATAAAAGGCAACAACAAAGAAGTGTCTTATGAATACGGTGAACTGAAGAACGATGTCAATTACACGGTGAAAATTGTTGACGAAAGCAATATAACGCAAAAAGATAAAGAAGGAAAAGAACTTAAGAAATCCGGCGGCAAAATAACCTGTAACGCAGGATTCTTTGTCAGACTGATTGCTTTCTTCCAAGGATTGTTCAATGCCCTGCCAAGTGAAACTGTTGAACCGAAATAATAACCCAAAGCCAAATCTATGCGGCGCAAACATATGATTTGCGCCGCATAGACAAATACTATTGAAACTGAATATATATGAAACAAATAAAAATAATAATTGCAGCAATACTGTGTGTATTAATCCTTGTTCCGAATTGCTTTAAATTTTCTGCATTTGCAAAAGGAAGCATACTGAGTAAAGAGGATTTTGCAGCCGGTGTTTCAAATGCAATAAAAGAAAACAAATCAAATAAAAATAAAGCCGTTTCTATACAGAGTACAGATGACAATTGCTCTCTGCGCCTTTATGGAAAGACAGCGGATGTCAGCATAAGTTTTTCCGGCTATCATCCGAATGATACATTTGTATGCGAAGACGGGCGCTTTTTTCTGGACTTTCTTTCAAAATCGGACGCAGAAAAATGCAAGCAATCACTTCAAAAAGATAGTAAAATATTATTTGTATGCAGTGATACTCCGATTTATACAAATGAGATTGAAGAGACTGAGTCTCATTTATCATATGGCCCCGAACTAATGAACACAGATTCTTTTTGCGAAGCATATGCAAACACAGAACATACAGAATCGATTGTTGCGGTAATTGATTCCGGCGCGGCAAACATTGATTATCTACATGGCCATCTGACTCAGGGATATGATTTTGTCGATAATGATAATGATACATCAAATGACACACATCCGAATAGCCATGGTACATTTCTTTCGAGCGAGATCGTTGACTGTGTTGGCACAATGCCGGTGAAAATTATGCCGATTCGTGTTTTAAGCTCAATATCCGGTTCGCTTATAAATGCAATTAACGGCATTCATTATGCTGTTGACAATGGAGCAAACATTATTAATATCAGCTTAGGAGGAAAGCTTGACAACTGTGAAGCGGTAGAAGATGCAGTTGCTTATGCAATTAATAATAATGTAACGGTTGTTGTATGCTCCGGCAACGAACATGAAGATACAAAAAAATATTGCCCCGCACACATTCCTGATGCTATAACAGTTTCTTCTGTCAACTCAGAGAATGCGTTTGCATCTTCTTTTTCAAACTATGGTGAAGAAGTAGATTTTGCCGCTCCCGGGGTCGATATTAACGGGTATAATGCTAGAGGAAATATAAAAACTCTCAGCGGAACATCAATGTCAACCGCATTTGTTTCTGCGGCAGTTGCTATGATACATTCTGCAAATCCTAATCTGAATTCAAAACAGATATTCTCATTTTTGAAGCAAACCTCTGTTGACCGTGGCGAAGAAGGTTGGGATCCGTATTACGGCTGGGGAACTATCAATTTGCAACAAGCTCATGACATTAATCATGTTTGGGTGAATGGAGTTTATCTGAATGAGCGCAATATATCAATGGAAATTGGTTCACAGAAAAAGTTGATCTGCGAGATTACGCCCCAAAACGCTACTGACAAAAATGTTTTTTGGGTTAGTGAAAGGCCTGAAATTGTAACCGTTGATGAGCAAGGAAATATATATGCAAAAGGAACGGGAAAAACTAATATAACAGTCTATACCGAAGACGGAGAATACATAGATTTTTGTCAGGTTGAAGTTAATAAAAAAACGCCTGATTCTATTACAATTACAAAACTCCCGGACAAATTATCATATAAATACGGCGAGAAGTTATCTGTTGATGGTATGACAGTTGAAGCGAATTACGGTAATTATTCTGATGTAATTGACAACAACGAACTTGTCATAAATGGCTACGCCAATAATAAAACCGGAGAGCAAGTTGTAACAATATCATATTTAGAATGTGAAACATCTTTTAAAGTCCGAGTTAAAAGAACATGGTGGCAAATGATAATTCGAATATTGTCACTACGGTGGGTTTGGGACTTCCTCAAAAACAGTTAAAATACACGCCGTATCTGCTTTTGCAGAAAACAACGCCGTTGCCGTTTTAATCTTCAAAATTTGATTTCATCTGCGATATCAAGTCAAATATTTCCACAGGTACAACAAACGGTTCCGAAAACGCGTTGATAACAATTCCGGCCGTTTTTTTCTCGTTGTTTTTTGCGAGGCTCATTGCTTCGAGAAAGTGTTTTTCCACCTTTGAAAACCGGTTTCCGTATTCGCCCATCTCTTCAGCCGATGTGAAAACCGGAAAGAAAAAGTTTTCTCCGCTTTGAAGAATATCCGGAACCATACGGATTTCATCCCTGTTGACAAAGGTCAGATCGGAGAGCGAATCAAGGCCGCCTTCCTCCTGCGCTTGCGCAATCTTTTTTGCCCAGGCCTCATAATCGGAGTCGCTCAAAACAGCGCTGCAGGGGATCCATACAAAACTGTCGCGAAGTATTTGAGAAAGCAAAATAAAATTTCTTTCGTTACGGTTGCTGTTGCAAATATTTATCGCTTTTTTGAGAAATGAACCGTCCTGAAGAAGCTCCGGCGTGATTTTTGAGTCGGGAATGAATTGCTCAATGCGTTCGTGCATTATGTTTTCCTCCGTTTATGTTTATATGTTGATGCTATTATATCATTTACATAAAAAGTTGTTGCCGTTTTTCGGGCGACATTTCGCCCGGTAAAATCAACCGTGTTTATTTGTTTTTATAATAACCCGGATAAATGAAAATTCCCCGATGTTCAGAACATCGGGGAACCTGTTTTTACTGAACGGCGGCGGGAGCTTCTTCGTTTTCGCCGAGTTTTGCGTCATACTGCTCTTCTCTGAGCTTGCGGCGTTCGTGGAGCTCGCGGTACATGGTGTCGCGCCTTTCGCCTGTAAGGTTATAGAAGCATTTGGGAATAATGCTGAGTATTCCGGTAACAACGGGCAGAATAGTGCACATCCAGAAAAGTGAATATTCGGTCTTTTCCGTCTGGCCGCCGAAGCCGGCGCCCTCAACATAACCTACTCTGTCAAGAATAATTGTTTTGACCGTGGCGCCGAATGTGTTGATAAGCTTTCTCGGCAACTCTTTCGCAACGCCCGTAAGGCCTTCGTTGCGGTAGCCGTTCTTCCATTCACCGTAGTCGATTGACTCGTTGCGCATTTCTTCGGGAATAACGCTCCTTATGCCCCAGAAGAACATCCAGATTGTTTCGCGAAGCATAAACGCGGGAATCATAACGCTGAGTTTCTTGTAATTCTTGTTTATTGAGCCTATGAGAAAAACGCCTATCATAAGGAAATCGCTGATATGCGAGCCGAAAATCCACAGAGTTTTTGTTGAGAATTTTCTTCTCGCCCAGGTAACATACGAATAGGAAATCGGCGAGACAATCGCGCCGGGGATGCCTACTATTGTTGACATTGTGGCAAGACCGAGAACATTTATATAATAGTAGTTTACGCCGGAACCGATGCTGAACGCGCCGAGAAATTCCGAAAGGGTGATAAGAAGCAGCGGCTTGTTCGTCGCAATGGAGCGGAAGCTCGCCTTTATGCTGGGCTTCTCGATTGTCTGGTTGACCCTCTCTTTTGAAACAAAGGCAAAATAAATCGCGAAAAGGCCGCTTACCACCGAGCAGAAAACGCCGGCGGAAACATAAAGCGAGGTCATTTTGATTTTAAGCTTGCCGTGGTTTACAAGGTCAATCATAAGCCCCATTATGATTTCGGGAGCCTTCTCAACAAAGCCGGAGAGCAGGTTTGCCTCCGTAATAAGCCTTGTTCTGTCAATAATATTCGGGGTTATGGTCGCGAGTGAGCCGGTTCTCGCTATCGAGCTCATTGAGCCGGCAAGGTTCTGCACCAGGCTGAAAATCAAGTAAATCGACAGCTTGCCTATGTCATACATAGCCCTGCTGCCTATGGTTATGGGCATGGTCCAGTAGAACACGCTGAGCATAACGCCGGGTATTGCGTAAATAATCAGCCAGGGCTTGAATTTGCCCCATCTTGTTCTGGTTTTGTCAACAATTGCGGCAAGAAACAGGTCGTTTACAATATCCCACAATCCGACAATAAAGCTTACAACGCTCTGGAACTTCAGACCGATTTTGACTATATCGGTGATGAAAATGTCGCCGTATTTGTTGATGTTGAAAGACTGCGCGATGTCATACATAATGTATGCCGCCGTTTCTTTGGTGCCGACATAGCGCCTGTTCATAACCGCCTTGGCGCGCGCCGTTTCAAGCGAGGTTTTTTCCACCTGCTCAATCGCCGCTCTGTTTTCGGCTTCCGACATAGAACCTCTCCCTCCGAAAAGAATATCAATTTATTATAGCATATAAATTGAAAAACGCAATTATTATTTGCAAATAACCGCAATTTATTTTGCGAACCGGTTGCGCGGACGCTTTTATGCTCAAAATTTTTTCCCGGTGGACTGAAAGCGTTTGTGTTGACAACATCCGGTGTTTTCTATTATACTTTATTTATCGCAACTTATAAATTATATTTTTAAAGGCGGAGCTTCGCCGCTTTAATCTTAATTTGGGGACGGTGTTCTGTTGAAAAACTATTTTAAAAACTATTTCAGGCGGATTTTTTCCGAGGTTAAGAAAAGCGAGCTTATCTACTGGTGGATAATGCGCGGCCTTATGATTTTCGCCCTGGTTGACACCGTCATAAACGGTAAGGATTATAACGGGAGCAACCCTCCCATTCAGATTGCCGCGAACCTTGTGGGTATGTTCGCCTATGAGATAATTCAGTTTTTTCCCGAAAAAAGCACCCTGCGCAAGTTGAGCCCGCGCTTTCAGAACATAACCGCGCTTGGCTTCCTGCTCGGCTCTTTCGGCGGAGCTTATCTGAATTTTTACTACTCCATTCCGATGTATGACAAAATTCTTCACGCGACCGGCACCGCGGAGGGCGTTTATATAGGCTATGAATATACCTGCGCCCTGCAGCTCAAATACAAAAAAACCTGCCCGCCGCAGATAGCTTCCCTTTGCGGCCTCGGCTTCGGTTTTATTCTCGCGAGCGCGTGGGAGCTGTTTGAGTTTGTCTATGATCAGTTCTTCGGCGGCGACGCCCAGCACTGGAGCCTTGCCAATGCCCTTAAAGAGGCGGGCGGCGACTGGCAGAAGGTTTTTCTTATGTTCCCAATAAAAGATTATGATGTTTTTCTCTCACGCTTCGCTCTTATGGATACAATGAGCGATATTGTGATGAACTTTGCCGGCGGCCTTATTATGTATGCCGTGCTGTTCTTCTTCCCTTACCGCCACAGGGGCAAGGGCGACATAAACGCACAGATTGAATTGCAAAGGAAGTAAACTTATGAATCCGTTTGATTTACAGATGAACCCATTTAAGGAGATTGGCTCCGATTGGGGACTTGTTTCGGCAGGCACCGCGGGCAATGCGAATATGATGACCGTCAGCTGGGGCGCCGTCGGTGTTATATGGGGCAAAAACGCCGTTTTTGTATTTGTGCGCAATTCGAGATACACAAAGGATTTCATTGACAAAGGCGGCACATTCTCACTGTCGTTCTTTGATGAAAAATACAGGCAGGCTCTTGCTCTTTGCGGCTCAAAAAGCGGCAGGGATATTGACAAATGGGCGGCGGCAAACTTAACTCCCGCCGAAAATGACGGAGTTGTTTATCCTAAGGAGGCAAAGCGGGCTTTTCTTTGCAGAAAGCTTGCGTCAATCTCTCTTGACAATGTCAGTTACGCCGACAGCACCGTTATGCCGGAATGGTACCCGACAAACGATTTTCACACAATGTATATAGGCGAAATAATTGATATTGTTGAAAACTGAATTATATAAAAAAAGAGGGCAGTCACGCGGCTGTCCACATCTTTTTTGTTTATAAAATCTCATCAACATAAAAGAAAACCCGAACACATTGCCTGTTTGCAATATCGTGTTCGGATTATTCCTTATTGGCTGGGGAATAAGAACCTGCCCTTTGGGCAGAACCTTGTTACTCGCTTCGCTCGTAATATGGGATTCTGTCGCTGGGCGACTGAACCCCTCTTGCGGCAAACCAAAAGAAAAACCCGTCACAAGGACGGGTTTTCTCTTGGCTGGGGAATAGGGATTCGAACCCCAACAGGCAGAGTCAGAGTCTGCAGTGCTACCATTACACAATTCCCCAATATTCGCTGTTGCAAGTAATTATTATACACAGGAATTCAAAAAAGTCAACAATTATTTTCACTTAATTTAAAATAATACAATTTTAATAAAATATTTATTCTTTTTTTCTTTAAGATATGGTATGATAATCAAAGTCTGCGTCAGGCAGACTTAAAAACGCGTTCAAAGAGGGATTTATGTTCAGTATTTTAAAAAGAATAATAGCGGTAATTTTATCGGCGGTTATGATTCCTTCGGGCTTTTCATATTCCGGCAAATCTGTTTTCGGCTCGGCGGTTTTTGATGTTTCGCTTGATGAGCAGACTCACGAGCTTTGCGAGCTTGTTAAAGAGAGTTCATATCTTGACATTGAAAAGCTTGTAACCGAGATGCCCAACCCGGCAATACCGGCAAAAATCATCGGCACGGTATTTCTGCTCAACACAGACGGCTTTCGCAACCTTATGTATTCACTGCGCGACCGTTGTTACGCCGGCGGACAAACTGCTTTGGGCAAGGTGTTCTATCTTATAGGCGCGTATTTCAGCGTTTTTGAGAGCTGCTATGTTCACCTTGAAAAGCAGGAGGGCGGCTATTACGAGTTTTTGCTTGATGTCACTTACGGTGACGGTCATACGGATACCATTCATTCCGGGGCTTACTATAACCCCGAAACCGGGCTGTTCTACGGCAAAGATGATAAAGGAATGTTCGAGATAGGCTTTAATTTCGATATTAACGAGATGATAGTTTACGCCACCGTCAATTCCTGGATGCGCGGCTTCGGCTTTTGCCTCGGCTATGACATTTTTTCATATATAACTCCGCTTTATTTTTATCACACCCGACGCTTTAAGTTCGATTACGCCGGCAAAGAGTGGATGATTCAGGTCTGGAAGGGTATGTATGTTATGGCGAACGGCGCGGAAGTCGGCGTTTATAACCGCAAACCGCATTCCGCGATTACTTATTATGATTGCGTCGGCGATGAGGATATGCTCAAAATGAGTTTTGACCTTTATCACGGTGATGATTTGCTTTTCAGCCGCGCCGAAAACCTGCATTGGTGGGTAAACGGTTTTAAACTCTCAAAAAATCTTTATTCCGCGGATGAGCTTACACTTAAATTCACCGTTGAAATGAAAGATGAAAAAATGCTTGAGGCTTTCTGCAAGTCGGTTGACTCAAACATCTGGGGTGATGTTTCTTATACGGTTGACGGGCTGAAGGTCTCTCTCGTCTGGTAAGGCTATGAGAGTAATAAAACCCGGAGAAAAGCTGAATAAAAAAGAACTTCGCCGTTTTGCGAAAATCGCGGGCGAGGCATATATCAACGACCCCGTTCACTCATACGCAACAAAAAATCCCGAACGACGCAAACGCTTTGTTTACCATTTTATGATGGAACGCCTCAACACATCAAACGGTGAGGATTATATCTATATTGATGATGAAAACGAGGCTGTGTGTGTTTGGCGCAGGGCTCATAACGAATACGGTGTGCTCGATTTTCTGAAATGCCCGGACTGGCTGTATCTTTATTGGTTCTGGCCCAACACCCTGCGCACTCTCGCGGCATACAGCCCCCTTGATGTAAAAAAATTCAGCGAAAACACATGGATAATCTCACCTGTTTTCGTTTCCCCCGAAAAGCAGGGCAGGGGAGCGGCAACCCGGCTCATAAATCAGGGCATTGAAGATTTAAGCAAGCTCGGTTATGATTTTGGCCTTGAGGCGCAGGATGAAAAAAATGTTGCTTTTTACCGCAAACTCGGCTTTGAGGTAACCGCGACAGACACCTTTAAAAACGGCCTGATTACACATTATTATATGGTTTATAATAAGTACGGCAAAAAGGATTGACCTTAAAACAAAACAGCGCCCCTCTGCAAATTCTTGCGGAGGGGCGTATCGCTTTTATGAGGGGCTGTTTACGCTTTCAACAGTGAATGTGATATTGCCTGTATCGGTGGTGATTTCGCATCTGCCGCCCGAGAAAGTCCGCGGCACGGCTATGTTGCCCGTGTCAGACACGGCGGAAAAAGCCTTTTCACTCATCAGGCTGCCCGTAACATCTCCTGTGGAGGTTTTTATTGAAATTTCGCCCGCGTCACTTTTCGCAAGGGTGATGTTTCCGCTGTCTCTTGTAATTTGCAGGCTCCCGGAGGCAAGAACGCCGGCGAGTGAAATATCACCTGAAGAACCGTGAGAATCAAAACTGCCGCAGGTCATTGTTTCAATGGCAGTGTCACCCGTGCTTACGGTCTGGCCGAAATTTCCCGTGCAGGAAACGGAACTTATCGCAATATCTCCCGTGTCGGAGTGAAGACCTATATCTTTTGCGGAAATGCCGTTTATGGAGATGTTGCCTGTATCGGTTACAATTTTAAGTGAACCGTGAGTGAGAGAACTGTCGGGCGACGGCACGGCATCAATCGTTATATCGCCCGTGTCGGAGGCTATCTGAATGTTTTCAAATGAAAAGCCGTCGGGGAGCGAGACATCTCCCGCTGAGCTTATTACCGAGAGCGAACTGTATTTCCGTTCGGGAAGATAAACCGTAATTTTCGGCGTTTTTGTTGATATGCCTACGCGGTCAAGCGGAGTGCGGGTATCTTCTTTTCCGATATAAAAAATTCCGTTTTTGATAAAGATATTCCGGCTGATTTTACAGGATTCAAAACATTCAACGGTTACAATGCCGCTGCCGGAATTTTTGAATTCAACATCCGCTTCACCGGCGTCAATACTGATTCCCTCAAACTGTTCTTCCTCAATATAAGTTTTTGTTTCAAATTCATCTGTGCCGAATTTTGAAATATCAAAGCCGGAGTACGCGTATGTTCCCGCAATAACGGCGGCCCCGAGAAGCATAAGAATTACGGATGAAATCAATGCTTTTTTCATTTTGACGCCTCCCTCTTTATCAGTCTTGATTTAAGGGCGAAAGCAACCCTTTTTGTCAGTTTGATTATGCCCTTTGAAAAGCCCTTGCAGATGATGAAAAACAGAACGGAAAAGCCCGCGAGAAAAATTGAAGCGCCGAGTAGGGCAAGCGCCTGAAGAGCAAAACCTCTGATGAAAAAGATTACGGCGGCGGCAAAACCGCAAACAGCGCACACCCACAGTGAAACCTCAACCGCCCACAGCGAAAGAATGACAGCCCAGCTACAGACATAAACGGAGAAAACTATTGCGAAAACCGCAATAAGCAAAGGCAGCCAGAGCGGAAAACCGAGAACAAGGAGAATGATTTCCCACGCTTTCATCTTTCGTTCCGGTCTGATTTTCTTCCGCACAAGTTTGTTAATGGGGTAATCGGCAACAATCTGCTGAATTATCCTCTCAGGCGCGCCTGTCTGCGAGACGGCCTCATCTTCGGTCAGCCCTTCCTCTATGCGGTCGTCAATCATTTCGGAGTAAAAAGCCAGCCGTTCATCAACATCGGTCTGCGGAAGGCCCGACAAACCGCTTTTTATATCATTGAGAAATTCGCTTTTATTCATCTTCTTCACCCTCCGAGACAAATCTGTAAATTGAAATAACCTCTTTCCATTCCCGCCTGAACGCTTCAATGCGTGCTTTCCCCGTTTCGGTTATGTGGTAGTATTTTCGCAGTCTGCCCTCATGTTCGGCAGCGCGCACGGTGAGAGCGCCTGACGCTTCAAGGCGTTTAAGAATGGTGTAAAGAGTTGATTCCGATAAATCAATATACGGCTTTAAATCTTTGATTATTTTATAGCCGTATGAATCTTCATTTCTGATGGCGGCAAGCACACACACATCAAGAAGGCCTCTTTTGAGCTGAGCGTCCATATAATACCTCCTCTCACACAATACATCGTAATACGAAGTATATAATTTGTCAAGATTTCTCTGCATAAATTTTAAAATCTGAAATAAAAATGTAAAGTATGCTTGACATTCTTGAAAATTATGTTATAATCTGATTGTAAAGCAAACTTTACATCAACACCTGTAAAGGAGAGTGGTGCCGTGAAAAACCGTATTGAAGAAATACGCAGTGCAAAAGGTATCCGCCAGGAGGAGCTCGCAAGACTGCTCGGTGTTTCAAGGCAGACTGTCAGCTCGCTTGAAAATGGCAGATACAACCCGTCCATAACGCTGGCTTTCAAAATAGCCCGCCTTTTTGAAATGACAATTGAAGATGTTTTTGTTTTTGAGGAGGGATGATTATGTATAACAACAAAAAACTTGCCTTGAGTTTTTTCTGGATCGTTGCCGGAATTGCCATTGTTGCGTTTTCGGTTACGGAAAAACTTGATTCATCTTTTTATGCCGGAATGGGCGGCGCTCTTGCCGCGGTAGGCGTTGTTCAGGCAATAAGAAATATAAAATACAGAAAGAACGCCGAATACCGTGAAAAAATCAATGTTGAAGTTAATGATGAAAGATACTCCTTCCTGCGTATGAAAAGCTGGTCGTTGACAGGTTATCTGTTTGTAATGTTTGCCGCCGCCGCGTCAATAGCCGCAGCTGTTCTCGGTGAGAAAACTGTTCAGATAACGCTCGGCTTTTCAGTCTGCGCCGTGCTTGTTATTTACTGGGTTTCTTACCTTGTTCTCAGCAGAAAATATTGACAATCTTCTTTCGAAAGCGCCTGAAAAAGGGCGCTTTTTTCATAATGTTAACCGATTGTTAATTGATTTAACGATTACGGTGTTATATAATGTCAATAAAAGGGGTGGTGTTATATGAGCAGCCGAAAACCGTTGACGCACAATATGGGCGCCGCGTGGCTTTACTTTTATGTGCATTATGTTACGGAAGTTATTTGCTTTTTTGTGCTGACCCGCCTGACGGGCGACAGCCCGTGGCTTTGGGCAGCGCCGTTCGCTTATGACGCGCTGGCGTTTGTGCCGCAGGGGTTAATCGGCAGAATAAGCGACAGGTTTCCCAAAATTCAGATGAGTGTTATCGGTGTTTTTCTTATGTGCGCCGCGGGCCTTGATTTTTGGCTCAGCTTATTGCCGGGCAGGTTTACCGCCCTTGTCATACTGTGCCTCGGCAACGCCTGCACACATATAAACGGCGCGGAGGTAACGCTGAGATGTTCCGACGGCAGGCTTGCTCATTCCGCGATTTTTGTCGCGGGCGGCTCTTTCGGCGTTATCACGGGCAAGCTGCTTGCAAAGACATTTGTTCCGTACTGGGCGGTTGTGCTCTTTACTCTGACGGCAATTCCGTTTGCCCTGCTTGCGGAATACTACAGAAAAGACGCGGATAAACGCGAAAATCCCTGCGAGAATTTCAATTATAACAACCCGGGTGTTCCCGCGGGCATTGTGGTTCTTGTCGCGACGCTTATAGTAATTGTTCGCGGATATATGGGTTACGGCATACCTACATCATGGAATAAAACAACTTTACAGACTGTTATGCTTTTTGTTACAATGGGCATAGGAAAAGGGCTCGGCGGAGTAATCGCCGACGCGATAGGCGTGAAAAAAACGGCGGTGCTGAGTATGATATGCGCTCTGCCCTTCCTTTTCTGCGGCGACAACCATATGTTTGTTTCGCTTATAGGCGTTATGTTCTTCAGTATGACAATGTCAATAACTCTTGCGCTTATTGTCTCCGTTTTGCAAAAGGCTCCCGGGCTCGCGTTCGGGTTTACTACAATAGGTCTGTTCCTCGGCACGGTTCCGATATTCTTTTTTAAATTCACAACGGCTTTCGCCAACTGCGTTATGATTGCCGTTCTCACGGCGCTGTGTTTAATCGGGGTGAGTGTAATTGCAAGAAAGGACGGTAAAGCAGATGAACAGCTTTAAGTTTATTGTGGATTCGTTTTTTATCTCTCATATAAAAACTCCGCTTGCCGTTGTTTCGGCGGTTGTTGTTCTCATTATTGTAACCGTTTCGGTTATGGCGGCAAAAGAGATTAAGAAAAACAAAGCGGAAAAATCAGACAACGCAGGGGAAGAAAATGTTTAACATTTTTATGATACCCTTCTATATGCTGCGGGCGTTTCTGCTTACAATTCTGTTTGAAACTCTGCTCGCTTTCGCGCTCGGAGTAAGGGGAAAGAGAAACACCGCCGTTATTGTTCTCGTTCAGGCGGTGACCAACCCTCCGCTTGTAATAACGCTTATGATTATAAACCTGCGATGCGGCTTCACATTTTATTGCGCTGCCGTCGCCGTGCTTGAATTTGCCGCCTTTTTAACCGAGGGCGCGATTTACAAATCGGTGCTTGATTTCAAAAAAATCAACCCGTTCCTGCTCTCGCTTATACTCAATGTGTTCTCATTTTCGGCAGGGCAGGTTATAAATCATTTTGTTAAATAATCGGGGAAACCGATAAATATAGTTAACAGAAAGGAATACTGTTATGAAAAAACTTACGGCAATTCTTCTGGCGACTTTAATCTGCCTCGGAGTGTCACTCACGGCATTCGCCGATATGGACGGCCCTGGCATAAGAAGTGTGGAATGCAATGTTACCAACCCCAACGGCGCGAGATTCTATTATTACGACTACAACGAAGAAACAGAGGAAAACATACTCAAAAGCAAAACCATACCTTACGGCGCCGTGCTTATGGTAACCGCCGAGTATGATACATCATGGCTTTTTGAGAATGAAAAAGCCCTTGCGGGCAAAAGGATAGGCAGTGTCGAATATCAGGATGATTTCGGTTATGTGCTGCTTTCGGACATTTCCGTTGCGGACGGCAGTTTTGAACTCAGTCAGGCAAAAAGGCTTCAGCATCCTCCGACATATACGGTGACGGATAAAAAGGGAATTAAACTTTATAAAGGACCATCTCAGGTTTTTGAAGAGGTCGGCACAATTCCCGAAGGCGCCGAGATAAAGCTCACATATCTTGATAACGGCGGTGAGAATGGATACGCCAACTCTTTCTATTACACGGAATATAACGGTATGAGCGGGTGGATTTTCCATTATGAAGGCGCTGAAACACGCAATTTGATAAAACACCTTGATGAATACGATGAGTATTCGGGCAAAATCAGAATTGTCGGCAAAAACTTCAGGCTTACGGATATTTTCTCCGAACAAACCGAAGAAAACAACTATGAGTTTGAAAAAATAACGGGAGTTATTCCCGCGGGCACTGAGCTCACCTTTGACAGATATTATGAAAGCTACGGAGATTACGCCGAGGTTGAGTACAACGGCGTAAAGGGCTACATCAACCTTTTTGAATACGGTGACGGTCAGGCTGAAACGGTCATAGGAATAAACAATAATATTATGACCTTTGATGACTGCGAAATTTATTCCGAGTTCAATAATCGCGGCAGCAAAACAGGCGAAGAAATTCCCGCCTTTACAATACTGCCCGCTGTCGAAAAATGCCGTTACAATGTTAATGACGGCGATGAGTGGGAATATTACACATGGTATCTTGTCAAATACAACGGCAAAGATGTCTGGATTTTTGATGAGGACGGCGACGACGCAGGTTTGTTTTACAATGATGTTTTATACAATTCATACTATAGTATAAAAGGAACATCCGCCGTTCTTCTCGAAACTCCAGAGGCGGGCTCAAAAACTGTTTGCACGCTGACAAAGGATGATGTGCTTAAAAGCCTTATCACATATTACAGCGATGACGATGAAAACACAGATTATTATGTTGAGATTGTCGGCGGTGACAAAGCCGGCTGGATTGACTCCGAAGCTGTTGAGTGGCTTGAAGACTATGAGGAGCCTTACGTTGAAGAAGAGGATACCGATGTTCCGGAGCAAAGTGAAACCGAGGCGGCTGATATAAAATCAAATGAGCAGGCCGCGGCGGCAGGCGCGCTTGACGCGGCAAGCCCCGCTTCCGCAATAGAGAGGGCGGCGAACTCTTCGCAGAAGATGATTATTGTTTGCGTTGTCGCAGCGGCAGTTATCGCTCTGACAGCGGGCGTTACCATAGCGCTTATCAAAAAGAAAAAGAACGGCGGCTCAAATAACGGCACAGACAGTGAAAACGAACAATAAGGAGAGTTTATGGCAAAAATTATCGGTAATTCATTGAAGAATATCCCCTGGCAGGAAAAACCAGCCGGGTATGAATATCCTGTTTGGAGATATGACGGCAACCCCGTTATTACAAGGGATAATCTGCGTTTCGCGAACAGTATTTTCAATTCCGCCGTTGTGCCTTTCGGCGACGGCTTCGCGGGAGTTTTCCGCGTTGATATACGCACAAGAGATCAGGTAATCGTCACCGGTTTCAGCAAAGACGCAATAAACTGGGAGCTTGAAGACAGATACATTTTTGAGGGCTATGACCCGAGACTTTGCGAAATAGACGGCGAATATTACCTCACCTGGGTCAAACTGACACCGCATGGCACCGTAATCGGCGTAGCCTCCACAAAGGATTTTAAAGAGTGGCGCGAATATGAAGACGCGTGTTACCCTGTTGCGAGAAACGGCGTATTGTTCCCGCGAAAAATCAACGGCGAGTATGTTATGCTTATAAGGCCCTGTGACAGAGGGCATACACCGTACGGTGACATCTTTCTTATGCACAGCAAAGATTTAACTTACTGGGGCAAACACAGGTTTGTTATGTCGCCCGTGAAAAACTGGGAGATGACAAAGGTCGGTGCGGGCCCCACACCGATTGAAACGGATGAAGGCTGGCTGCTGTTCTACCACGGCGTGCTTACAAGCTGCAACGGCTTCACCTACAGCATGGGCGCCGCCATACTTGATAAAGATGAGCCCTGGAAGGTGCTTGCCAGGGCAGACAGTTTTCTGCTTGCGCCCCACGAGCTGTATGAGTGCGTCGGCGATGTTCCCAATGTTGTGTTCCCGTGCGCGGCGCTCACCGACGCCGACACCGGCAGAACGGCGATTTACTACGGAGCCGCCGACACAAGCGTGGCTCTCGCGTTCACCACCGTTGATGAGACGGTGAATTACATAAAAGCCCATAACTTGATTAAATAAACGGCGGGCTTTCGGCTTACGGAAAAATCCATATATAAAATAAAAGGGAGTTAAGCAGCGACAGATGTCCGCGCTTAAACTCCCTTTTTGAACTGTCATTTACACATTATTGAATTTTTATTCCCGCTTCACCGAGTGAGCTTATAAATGCATTCACATCGGCAATGGCGGTTTCATAATCCACATCATACGCGAGAGTGATTTTTTCGGCAATCTTTTCCGCACTTTCACAGTTTGAAATATTCTCAAATATAAACGCACCGAGTTCGTTTATCGTTATTATTCCGTCAAAAACGGATGCCGCCTCACCGACAGGCACAAGGAATTTTTCACCCGCGATTTCACGCATAACAAATTCATAATTGAGTTTCATCGAGGCACCGCCTTTTATAAAAGTTTTTCATATTCTTCGCACATACTCATTGCGTTTTCGCACACATATTGAGCAGGTGTGCTGAAATCGCCTTTTTCGCATATTTGTGACGCCGCGCACAGCGTGCAGATATTTTTATATTTGCAGCAGGAGCATTTTGCCGGCATTCTTACCGCGGCGGCTTTTTCTTTTACGGTTTTCCAGCACTCCGCGAACCCTTTTTCGGAAATATTGCAATCCTCACCGGCCGGAATCATTCCGCAATAGCTTAAATTGCCTCTGCTGTCAACCCAGGCGCTTGTTTTGCCCGCGCGGCACCGTATTGCTCCGCCTTCCGTTTCATCAACGGGGCAATCATCTTTTGCCGCAATTTCAATTCCGGCCTTAATTCTTCTTGTGCGCTCCCTGAAGTCCTCATCTGAGAGCAGGCGCCTGTCAATATGAGCCCGGATTGCGGAAACCTCACGCGCGCTTATCCGGCTTTTTGGCTCGCCAAGTCTTATTTGCGGGAACATATAGCCCGTGCCTTTGAAAATTATATTGTTTTCTTCGCAAAAATCCATAATGCTGTCAAGGTCGCCTATGTTGTATTGCGTTATGCTTGAATTAACCTTAACGCGGATACCGCGTTCCTTCAGCCGCAGTATGTTTTCTTTAACGGTTTCAAACGCGGGCACGCCGCACAGGTCGGAGTATGTTTTGTTGCTTGTGCCGTAAAGTGATACATTCACCCTGTTCGGCCTGTATTTGGTAAGCAGGTCGAGTATTTCATCATTGAGCAGTGAGAGATTTGTGTTGAGCGAAAGAATAAAACCCATTTTGGCAACCGCTTCGTAAATCTCGCAAAAATCTTCTCTGAAAAACGGCTCGCCTCCGGTTATCAGAACAAACAGCGCGCCGGCGTCTTTTGCCTGCTGAGCTATGTCAACCCATTGTTTCGCGCTGAGCTCGCTGTTTTTGAGAGCGTTGCAGGCGGAATTATGAACATAGCACATTTTGCAGTTGAAATTACAGCGTGATGTTATTTCAAATGTGGTGTTTACCGGTAGTTTTTCTTTGGCCGCTTTTGAGTTGATATATTTCACAATCAACGGTTCAACGGCCTGTTTCATATCTGCCATAATGTCTCCTCAAGCAAGTTGACGGCGGAAATATCGGGCACGCATTCCAATAAATAAACCGGAGCAGTTTCGCAAACCTCCGCCGCGAAAGCCGAAGCTTTATCATTCTGATATTTTTCAAAGCTTAACTGTGCGGTAATTCCGGTAAAGGCCTCAATTCCCGAAACCGTGTTTATATGGTTGTGAGCGCCTTTTTTTAACAGAATAACGGCTTTGACAGGGGCGGATTTATTAACCGCAATCTGTGATGAGCCGCAGTAAGGCGTGCCGTAAGCGTAAAGCCTGCCGTTTTCAAATTTAAGAAAGGAGCGGTCTCCGTTTATTATTTCGGCACCCCTGTGAGTGCTCCAGAGCGCGGCCTGGGTCGATTTGCCGCTGCCCTTGCCCGCGGTGAAAATCAGAGCTTCGCCCTTGTGTATTACAAAAGAGCTGTGGCACAGAAAAATCCCTTTTTGCGCCGTCAGTTCGGGAATGTTAAGCGCGTTAAAAAGCATAGAATCCCAAAGCCCCTCCGGGTAGTTTACAAAAAGCTTTATTTCTTCACCGTCAACCACACGGCAGGAATAATCGATTCTGCCGGACGGAGTGTAGTATGATGAGAAAAGCTTTGTTATGCCGTCTTTTATAAAGCACTCCCTGCCGTGGGCTGTGAACAGTATTTCGCCGTTTTTCGGGGGCAGCGGGGAGGATGTGTCAACCGTAACCGTCAAATCCTCTTTTTGCGGCGGCAGGCAAAACTCACCGTACATTTTGCTGTTGCCGATTTTTTCCTCACTGTCAACCTTTAAGGTCAGCCCCGCTACGCTGTAGTATTTACTCTTCATAGGTTATGTTTACAACCGCGCCGAGGTGCCGGGAATATCTCTGCTGAATTTCATCCGCTTTCATACCTTTTATTGTCGCGCGGTAGGTGATGCCGCCGAAAAAGCCGTTTTCACCGGCGTTTTTGTAATAAACGGTAATTGTTCCGGGCATATCCGCGCCGGAAATGTTTTTTATGTTCATGGTGCCGTTGTCAAGGTAAACGGCGAATTTGTCATCATATCCGCCGGGAGCCTGTTCATATTCGCCTTTAAGCGCGCATTCGCCTTCGGTAACCTCTGTTTCTTTACCCGCAACGGTTTTGTTTCGGTCAAGCACGGTTGTAACGCTGCCCGCGTGCACGCTGCTTGCGGCAAAGGCGTATTCACCGTCTGCCGTTTTCAGGGTGAATTCAATATACTGATAGTCGGTTTTGCCTGTGTTTGTCAGCGTAACCGCGGCAATGTTTTCAACATTTTCGTCACTGCCGTCCTCAACATATTCGCCGCTGTAAGCGAATATATCCGAAACCGTAAGGTCGCCCGAGAGTGAAAACTCCGGCTTCTGCTCTTCGGTTGTTACGGATGTTTTACTGTCGGGAATGTCTTTTTTCAGCTTTTTAGGCAGAATAATCGCGGCGGCGCAAGCGGCTGCAACAATCAGCACACCGATGATTATTATAACTGTTTTTTTAATCATACGCTCTTTTCCTCATTTTAAGGCGAAAATATCCCTGCCCGCCAGAGCAGGGATATTCACTTATGACATATAAATATTATGGTCGGCGAGCGGAACCGTGTAGCAGAAATCCTCGGGATTTCCGGCGTATTCGCAGGCGTTGTTGCCTTCCACAAAAATTGTTACTCCGAGGTCGGGGTCGGTTACCGAGCAGTGTGAGCCTTCGCCCGCCTGCAGGTCAAAATAGCAGCCTGTGCCGCCGCCCTGCACAAGCGGTATGGGGTGAACGGCAAACGCGGGTTTAATATATTTAAGCTTTGCCATTTTATGCCACCGCCTTTCTTATTAATTCAGTTACCTTGTTAAACAGGTTTACGATGAATCTGATAATCTTCTGGAAGAAGGTCAGGTTTTCTTCTTCGGGCTGTTCATCACCGCCGCCCTCGCCGGGCTGACTGTCGCCGGGCTGTTCTTCGGGCGCTTCGGGCGTTACGGGTTCTACCGTGAGCACCGGTGTTTCGCCGTTTTTGCTTGTGTAGCCGTAGGTCTCGGTGAGTATTACCGTGTATTTGTACT